>Ga0315911_1000072_pt1 | contig 15680 bp, 11 predicted proteins | sample Edanod1MG_FD_207737 | JGI IMG/M metagenome (GOLD analysis project Ga0315911, IMG submission 207737) | Root nodule microbial communities collected in Santa Monica, California, United States - Edamame nodules 1 | ecosystem: Host-associated > Plants > Roots > Nodule | place: USA: California... | reverse complement strand
GCCGCCGCGCGAACCGTCGACGCAGTCTGCGCCGCTATCGGCCACGCGCTCGACGCCTTCACCTCCGAGGAATGTGCCAACTACCTCAAAAATTCAGGCTATCGAACTTAATGCCATCACGCTTTAGGTCATACAAAAATCGAGAGTACGGTCCGCTACCTGGGCGGAGCAGACATGCTCTACCCCTCAGTTTTCGGCGGGTGAGCGCCATCTAAGGTGACATCCCCTAAATGTCTTTTGCCGGCCAACGCAATGAGGAATGCTTTTGATGTCGTCAGCGGGATGGGAGGCACTCCGGCAGTGGGGTGAAGACGTAACTCGCATCGAACCGCTCACTGGCGGAGTCGCGAACGACGTGTGGAGCGTGCGCATCCACGGGCACCGCGCCGTCGGTCGTCTCGGTACGAGGAGCGACGCTGATCTCGCGTGGGAGACGAAGCTCCTCCAATACCTCGATCGTGAAGGTCTCACCGTGCCGGTGCCGATCCCGACGATAGACGGCCGGTTGTTCGCGGACGGTCTGGTGGTCATGACATATGTGGAGGGCGGACCGCCGGAGACGGAGGCCGACTGGCGTTGCGCGGCCGACACGCTCCGCCGGCTGCATCGGTTGACGCAGCACTGGCCGCAGCGCCCGGGCTGGCGATCATCGACCGACCTGCTGCACGCCGAAACCGGAACGAAGATCGACCTCGCCGCGATGCCGCCTGAGGCCGTTGCCCGATGCCGAGCCGCGTGGGCGCGGCTCGCCGGACGTCAGACCTGCGTCGTCCACGGCGACCCCAACCCGCGCAACATCCGCGTGACCGCGGATCGGGTCGCGCTGATCGACTGGGACGAGTCGCATGTCGACGTCCCCGATCTCGACCTGGTGCTGCCCCACAATGCCGCCGGTCTCGACGGCGTCGCGCACGACATCGCCGCGCAAGCGTCGGCCGCATGGGAGGCCGCTGTCTGCTGGGACGACGCGTACGCAATCAAGCGGCTTGCCGACGTACGAGCGGTCTAGTGTGGGCGTTTCGATCGCTTGAGTTCGGCGACCTTAAACTTCCCCGCGGCCTGCAGGCTGCTGCAAAGCCACCAGGCTCTGTTTCGGTACTCGCCCAGGAACCATTTGGTCTCGACGCAATCGACGTAGGATTTGTAGGTGAGGTTGTCCCGGCACGTCGACGAGAACGGTCCGTGGGTTTGTCCGCCCGTCGACTCGCTACACCCGACCCAAGGATCCTTGCCATGCGGGAGGCTCGATTCGCAGCCACCGTTGCAATTGCTGGCGACTTTCTCCAGCGCGGCAATCCTGCCCAGCACTGAATCCGGTGCCGGCGATCGAGCGGTTGACGATGACGTCTGGGTGGTTCTCGATCTGCGGTGAGATGCCCCTGTGGTCACCACCTGGGTCGGACGATTTGGCCTTGCCACCGGCTTCGGTGCCTCGACCGTGATGGACGGAAGCGGCTTGGCGGGATCTGTTTGCGACGCTGCCGGGCCGCACAGCCAGGCAGTTGACAACACAGCGACGGCTGAAGGCGCGACAAGGCTCGACGGCAATTTCATGACATGGCCCTCCCAAATCCGGGACGGAAATGCCGTCCCGACGAGCGCACGGTACCATGCAGCTCGGGTTTGGCTACCTAGGGTTGAAGAAATATCTGCCGGTGTCTCGGGGTCGACATGGCGGCGAGAGAACGCCGACCGCTCGCGCCGTTCCGGCGTCTGCTCCTGGCCCAAAGCTGAGCTCGAAGGGCGCTTGCCGATATTCGCCTTTGACCCGAAGCGGTCACTTGAGCGACACCGACACGCAGCGGGATCGGATCGATTTTGCAGGACCCTCGCCATTAGGTCAGCGATCCTGCCCCATAGCCCCTGTGACGAAGTTGTTGGCGCCCCCTACTCTCGATCCAGCGGCCATGCTTTGGTCAAAACTGCGTTGAGTGTTTGGCAGGGGTCATCGACATGGTGAAAATGCAATCGCCTTCCTTCGGGTGACATTGGACCGGGTGCCAGGTCGTTCCCTACCGCATTCTTGAGGTGCCCACCGCAAAGGCTTGTGATGGAACGGGCAAGGTTCGATAAGGCCGGCATTTTCGCCTTTGGCGATGCTCGGAGCGCTGTGACCTATTCGGTCGAAGTTTTCATCGTCACCGCGATCTACGGGAGCCTTGCGGCCTCCGCACATCTCCTTCCCGCTATCAATCCAGCCGCGACACCGCTGTGGCCGCCGACCGGGGTTGCGCTCGCGCTGATGCTGCTGCGTGGGTACCGGGTCTGGCCCGCGATCCTGGTGGGCGCCGTCGCGCCTTACCTGATGACCGACCGATCGCTCCTGGAGTTTGTCGCCGCCGGGATCGGCACCCTCCTTGCTGCAATGGCCGGGACATGGCTGATCGGACGCTGGTCGAACGGTCGCCAGACGTTTGCCACACCATCCGGTGTCGCAAAGTTTGCAGGCATTTCCTTTGCACCGACCGCGATGATCAGTTCATCCACCGCTTTGGCCGGATTCATCTTCGTCAACGAACCGAGCTTTCCCGATTCCGTCGCCGCGGGGCTGACCTGGTGGCTTGCCGACGCAGCCGCGACCCTGGTGATTGCTCCGGTCATCGTGCTCTGGGCGACGATGCCCTTACGGATTTCCTCCAGGTGGGCTCTGCTGGAATCGATCGCAGTTCCCGTTCTCGCCGGTCTCATTGGGATCGTAGCCTACAGCCCGCTCATCGGCAGCGACCTCGTCAGCGACGATCTCAATTTGCCGTTGCCGCATCGCAGCCTGCTGGGCTTTCTGGCTTTGCTCCCGTTGATCTGGACCGGTCTGCGCGGCAATCGATGCACCGCGGCTACGGCTGCGCTCATTTTCACCGGAATGGCAGTCTGGGGGTTCGCGTCCGGTAATGATCCGTTTCCGAAGACGGATCTGAGCGGCGCATTGTTGTCACTGCTCGTGCTTTCGATCATCGTATCGGCGCCCCCTCTTGCCCTGGCTGCGGCAATTGCCACGCGCCAGACCACGGAAGCCCATCTGCTTTCCGTGCAGGACCAACTGAACGGTCAACTTGAACGGAACGCCTCGGCGCTCGAAAGCATCAGACGGCACTTCCAGACCCTTATCGAAGGCGTCGTCGACTATGCGATTTTCGCGCTTGATAGAGAAGGACACGTTACGAGCTGGAATAGCACCGCTCAAAAAATCATCGGCTACACCTCGGAAGAAATCATAGGCAAACATTTTGGAATATTTTATCGGCCGGATGAACGCCGCGCGGGTTCGCCAACACACGCGCTGGAGACGGCAATCGAAAGAGGCAAGTACGACGTAGAGGGTTGGCGCATCAGAAAGAATGGTACGCCGTTCTTCATCACGGGCTCGGTCTCGTCGAGCCATGATGACGCGGGAAATCTGATCGGCTTCATCAGTATTCTGCGCGACGCAACCGAGCGACGCGATGCGGAGGAGAAGCTGGTTCAGGCACGCGAGCAGCTCGCGATGTCGCAAAAAATGGAGGCAATCGGCAAGCTGACCGGCGGGATTGCACACGACTTCAACAATCTATTGATGATCATCGGAGGCAGTGCCCAGATCTTTACTCGCCTGCTCGATCCAAAACTGCCCAAGGCAATTGAAGCCATACAGACCGCGGCCAAACGCGGCGAGAGCCTCACACGCCAATTGTTGACGTTCTCTCGTCATCAGCATCTCAGCCCGACGGTCGTCGACCTGAATACGTCCATCAAGAACATGCGGACCATGATCGAGAGCTCGCTGCGCGGGAACATCGTGTACAACGAGAACGTCGGCGAGGGCGTAGCGTCGGTCAAGGTGGACCTCGCCGAGCTGGAACTTGCGATCGTCAACATCGCCGTCAATGCGCGCGATGCCATGCCAAGCGGCGGCACGTTCACCTTATCCGTCCATGCGGTGACCGCGAACCAGGAAACCGGCGGCGATCGCCGCGCAAAGGCCTTCTTTGCGATAGCGCTTGGCGATACCGGCACCGGCATTCCGCCAAACCTGCTGTCCAAGATGTTCGATCCGTTCTTCACGACCAAGGAGGTCGGCAAGGGCACCGGGCTCGGCTTGTCCCAAGTCTATGGTTTCGCGCACCAGGCCGGTGGAACGGTGACGGCGGACAGCAAGGTTGGACAGGGGACAACGATTACAATCTACCTGCCGTCCTGCGCGGACGAGCAGATCACCAGCAAAGACCTCGCCGCTGCCAGAGCAAGAGCAAGGCAGCCGCAGCGGCAGACGGTTCTCGTTGTCGACGACAGCCCCGAAGTGGCGGATGTGACATCTTCGCTGTTCGAGCATCTGGGTTATGACACGATCTATCGAGATTCGGCCGAAGCGGCGCTGAAATTGCTCGAAGCAGGGACAAAGATCGATCTCGTCTTCAGCGATATCGTCATGCCCGGGACCATCGATGGCGTCGGGCTCGCGAGAGAAGTCAGGTCGCGATACCCCGGTTTGCCGATAGCCCTTACAACCGGCTACAGCGATGCCGCAAAAGCGGCTCCGCCAAGTCTAAAAATACTCCGCAAGCCGTTCGATACCGAGGCACTGAGAGATTTTATCCACGATCTTGCGCCTCCGCGACCAACGCGATCGTCCGGCACGCCCATGGCGTCAAGCACGACCGAAGCCTCGCGCAGAAATTGACCGGTCGGGCCATTGCAGAAGCTGCTCGTCGCGCAGCTTGACGAAGCGTTGATCCGCACCATCGCCGCTGATGGACATGACTGCTGCTAGAGCCTTTCCCGTTCCGATAGAATCGGAACGGGGCTCTAGACTCTTGTTGTGACGCGTTTTCTTCACGCGAACCGGTATCCACTTCGCTCGAAAACGCTCTAGCGATCCTGGAAAGCCAGCCGCGCGCCGAGCGCGACCAGGATGCTGCCACCGATCCGCTGCATGATGCGCTGCGACCGCTTCGAGCGCTGCAGCTTCGACATCACGGCGCTGGCGAAGAACACGCAGACGATGTCGACCGCCGAGAAGGTCAGATTGACCGTTGTGCCGAGCAGAAACAGCTGGACCCAGACCGGCAGGCCGGCCGACGCATCGACGAATTGCGGCAGGAACGCCAGGAAGAAGATTGCCGTCTTCGGATTGAGCACCTCAACGACGATGCTTTGCACGAAGGCGCGCTCCGCCGAGAGCGGCGCAAGCGTGGGGCGCTTTGCATTGTCGCGGTCGCGGAACAGCGAGAGCCCGAGCCAGACCAGATAGGCCGCGCCGGCAAGCTTCATCGCCATGAACAGCGGCGGCACCGCATGAAACAGCAGAGCGAGGCCGGCGGCCGCGGCGACGACATGGACATAGCCGCCGAGATGCAGCCCGAGCGAGGCCATCAGCCCCGCGCGCCTGCCGCCCGCTAAAGTGCGGGCCGCGGCGTACAGCATGGCGGGGCCCGGGATCAGCGCGAAGGTTGCGGTCGTGATCGCGAAGGCAAGGTACAATTCCATGTGCGGGCGTCAATCTCTGAAGGGGTTGAGCGGGCGCAACTTCCTCCGCCGTCATTGCGAGCGAAGCGAAGCAATCCATCTGCCCGCATATGCCGATGGATGGATTGCTTCGTCGCTGTCGCTCCTCGCAATGACAGGCTGCATTTTGATTTAGAGCACTCTAATGCGCCGGGATCATCGCCGCGACCTCGCGGTCGACCGGATTTTCGCTGGCGCCAAGACCCGCGATGACGCCGGCGCGATCCTCGGGCTTGCGGTTCTGGCTCATCTTCTTCTTGGCGTCGATCCGCGTGATCGGCATCCGGAAGCCGACGATGCCGCGCAGCTGCGCCTTGATGAAATCGTCAGGCGCGTCGCTGACCTGCCAGGCCTCCTGGCGCGAATTCTCGTGCAGCTCGGTCAGCCGGGTCACGACGTCGAGCAGGCGGTCGGGATCCTCGAAGAACTCGGCCGCGCCATAGACGTGGACGGCGACGTAATTCCAGGTCGGCACCACCTTGCCGTGCTCGGCCTTGGTCGCATACCAGGACGGCGTCACATAGGCGTCGGGCCCCATGAAGATCGCCATCGCCTCGCCGAGCGCGGGCAGGTTCCACTGCGGATTGGGCCGCGCGACGTGACCGTACAGCGTGCCGTAGACGCCCTCGTTCTCATTGAGGATCAGCGGCAGCGGCGTTCCGATCAGGCCATCGGCGGTTGCGGTGACCAGCGTCGCGAGCTTTGAGGCCCGCATCGCGGCGTGGATCGGACCGAGCTCATCGATCTTGAAGTGCGGCGGCAGGTACATTGCGAACCTCTCGGCAGACCTTTGGCAGGCCTCATCAATTGCTGCTCCACCATAGCGCCGAAGTGGCCTATGATAAGAGCCACTTTCGATCATCTTGATTAGTCCACTATGCCCCGCCTGCGCGCCACGATCAGCATCCCTTCGCTCCGCGCCGTCGACCGCGCCGCCGGACAGGTCGGGCGCCAGATCGCGCAGGCCCTGCGCGCCGCTATTGCGAGCGGCGAGCTGAAGGCCGGGGAATTCCTGCCGTCGACGCGCGCGCTGTCGGCCTCGCTCGGCGTTGCGCGCGGCACGGTCACGGAAGCCTTTGAGCAGTTGCTGGCCGAGGGCTATCTGGAATCGCAGGTCGGTGCCGGCACCCGCGTCGCGCCGACGCTTGCCGAGCAGGCGCGGCCTGTCGTGGTCGATCGCAACCCGAACAAATCAACGCCGATCCAGTTGCCGCCGCGCGCGGCGCGGCTTGCCAAAGTGGCGGCAGCCTTCACGCCGATGCCGGAAGTCCCGTTTGCGATCGCGGTCCCCGGCGGCGCGGTCGCGCCCGACGACCATTGGCGCCGCCTCGGCAACCGCGTGCGCGCATCGCGCGCCGCGGCGCCTGCGAGCTACGGCGATCCGCGCGGCCTGATCGAGCTGCGGCAGGCGATCGCCGACTATGTGCGCAAATCCCGCGCGGTGCATTGCGAGCCCGAGCAGGTCGTGATCACGGCCGGCACCCAGCAAGGCCTCTATCTCGCCGGCCGCGTGCTGCTGTCGTCAGGCGATCGCGTCTGGGCCGAGGATCCCGCCTATCCCGGCATGACGGCGGTGCTCGACGATCTCGATCTCCTCACGACGCGCGTATCGGTCGATGCGCAGGGCATCGACGTCGAAGCCGCCGTCGCCGCGTGCCCGCACGCACGCGCGGCCTTCGTGACGCCGTCGCATCAATATCCGCTCGGCATGCCCTTGAGTATGGCCCGCCGCAACGCGCTGGTAGCGTGGGCGCAGCGAAGCAATGCCTGGATCGTCGAGGACGATTACGACAGCGAGCTGCGCTATGCCGGGCATCCCTTCCCGTCGATGCAGGGCCTCGCCCCATCGCGGGTGATCTATCTTGGCACGCTGAGCAAGGTGCTGTTTCCCTCGCTGCGGCTCGGCTACGTCGTGGCACCCGCGCCGCTGATCGACGCCTTCGCCGGCGCGCGGGCGCTGCTCGACCGGCATTCACCGACCGCGGATCAGCATGTGCTGGCGGCCTATATGCGCGAGGGCCTGTTCGAAGCGCATATCCGGCGCATCCGCGGCGTCTACGCTGCGCGTCGCGCGACACTGATCGCGGCGATCGAACGACACATGCCACAAGGCGTCACGCTGCAGCCGAGCGATCAGGGCATGCATCTGCTGTCATGGCTGCCCCACGGTCTCGACGATGTGCAACTGGCAAGGGCTGCGCTTGCCGCCGGCATCGTCGTGCGGCCGATCTCACCGATGTACCAAGCCGCGCCACGCCCCGGCCTGATGCTCGGCTTCGGCGGCTTCGAAGCTGAGGAGCTGGAGGCGGCGGCGCTACGGCTACGACGTGTGATCGATCAGCACACATCGCCCCGGCGGACCAAGCCACGCCGCGCGGACGCGTCACACTGATTTGACTGCCTGGATTACTGCTCGAACGCGGCCTTGAGGCGGTTGAGCTGCGGCACCAGCGGGTTGCCGATCGACGAGCGATCCGGCGCCGGTGCGTGGATCGTGGTGTCGAGGCGGCGGACGCGCGCCTGCAGATCCATCGAGCGGGCGATCAGCTGCTGCAATTGCTCCGGCAGCTTGGTCACCATGTCGACCGGACCGGGATCGGCAGCCGACAGCTTCACCTTGGTCTTTTCGCGATTGGCCTGGGTCAGCGTCATCTCGCCTTCCTTGACCGCGCGATGCAGCAGCAGCCAGGACGCGAGCTGCATCAGCCGCGTGGTCAGGCGCATGCTTTCGGTGGCATAGGTCAGGCTCACGGACCGTTCGAGCGCCTTGGCCTCGGCACGCCCGTCACCGTCGAGATAGGCCGCGGTCTGCTCGACCAGGTCCATGCCTTCCCGGAACAGCACGCCGAATGCCGCAGAATTGGTCAGCCGTTCACTGAACAGCACAAGCCCGGCTTCGTTCTGGGAACGATCGGCCATGGTTAACGCCCTCACACCATCGTAACGCCCGCTGGCATCTGACGCGCCAGCTTATGATGAACAAATCATTGCGCGGGCGCGCCGAAGAGTCCAGCCGCAACCGGATTTATGGTTTCCAACGGATAGGGGGCGCAAAAAAGAGCCGCCGTTTCCGGCGGCTTTTGAAGTTGATAACAGGGAGGCGTCAAACAGAGTGGACAGGAGCCACTCGGTGTCCAAACGAGGACAATGCAGTCATAATCGAGAAAGCTTAACCGATCGTAAATGAACGGATTTCTTGACGCTTTGTTTGCCATGTCGGCCATTGACCTAGTTTGGGACAGGTCTCTTCGTAGTCCGGACGGAGCCAACGGGTCGCGCGAACGCGTATTCCGTCATCCCCGCGCAAAGGCTCCGCCTTTGTCGCTGGAGGAGCGCGTAGCGCGTCTCGAAGGATGCGCGGCCCGGCCAGTGGCCGTCGATCCTTCGAGACGCCGCTTCGCGGCTCCTCAGGATGACGGATTGAGGGCGGCTTCGAACAAAATCGCAGTGGCGTAGCCCGGATGGAGCGCAGCGAAATCCGGGAACGGTCCATCCGCGGATAGCGCGGCTCCCGGATTGCGCTTCGCGTCATCCGGGCTACGACAGAAATGATGGCGTAGCACTTACGACTTGAAGAACGCGTTCGCGGCATCCTTCGAGGCGCGCTTCTTTGTCATCGCCTCTTTCAGGCGATCGACTTCGGTCGTGAGCAGCGCGATGCGCTCGGTCAATTCCTCGACCGACAGCAGCGAGAGATCCTGTCCGATCTCGTGGCTGATTTTCTTCCGCGGCCGGTCCTCATCCTCAATCGGCATGTGTCCTCCCCGCGAAGCTGGTCTGGCGCCGTGCGTCCAGAGCTGGTAGATGTCCCAAAGCGCGATAAGATTGGGTTGAATCGTCATCGCGCTTCAGCTCTTTGTTTGAGCATGATCTTTTCGGAAAACCGCTTCGCACTTTTCCGGATCATGCTCGAGGAGAATTTTGCAGTGACTTTCGTGTGCGCGCAACATCTGACGCGAATGCCCCGGCCCGACCGCAAGGAGTCTGACCGGAGGGGATAGTTGCGCGCCTGCGCGCCAGGCATGAGCCGACCCCAAGCCCTTCCGGTCACGCGGGAGGGCTTTTTGATTTTCCGATTTGATTTCGTCGGAATTTCTCTTGGGGGTCGGCATCACCGAACGCGAAAGACCTTAACCCATGACCAAGATTCTCATCACCAGCGCGCTGCCTTACGTCAACGGCGTCAAGCATCTCGGCAATCTCGTCGGCTCGCTGCTGCCCGCCGATGTCCATGCCCGCTTCCGCCGGCAGATCGGCTGCGACGTGCTGTTCATCTGCGCGACCGACGAGCACGGCACGCCGGCGGAGCTCGGCGCCATCGAGGCCGGACAGGATGTCCGGGCGTTCTGCGACGCGCAGCACGCCATCCAGGCCGACATCTACCGGCGCTTCGGCCTCTCCTTCGATCATTTCGGCCGCACCAGCTCGCCGCATAATCATACGCTGACGCAGCACTTCTATCGCCGGCTCGACGACGCCGGACTGATCGAAGCACGCACCTCGCGACAGGTGTTCTCGCCCGCCGACCGCCGCTTCCTGCCCGACCGCTACGTGCTCGGCACCTGTCCGCATTGCGGCGACGCTGGCGCGCGCGGCGATCAATGCGACCATTGCGGCACGCTACTCGACCCGCCGGAGCTCATCGATCCCCGCTCGGCACTCTCAGGCGACCGCTCGCTCGAGATCCGCGAGAGCCGTCATCTGTTTCTGCGGCAGTCGCGACTGGTCGAAAAAATCGGCGCATGGATCGACAGCCGCAGCGGATGGCCACCCTTCGTGGTGTCGACCGCGAAGGGCTGGCTCAATGCGGAGCTGCGCGATCGCTGCATCACGCGCGATCTCGCCTGGGGCATCGCGGTGCCGCGCGAAGGTTTCGACGGCAAGGTGTTCTATGTCTGGTTCGACGCGCCGATCGGCTACATCGCGGCGACGCAGGAATGGGCCGACGCCGCGCCGGGCCGCGACTGGCGGCAATGGTGGTGGCAGGCCGATGACGTCAGCTACATCCAGTTTCTCGGCAAGGACAACATCCCGTTCCACACCGTGAGCTTTCCGGCGACGCTGATCGGCGCCGGCGAACCGTGGAAGACCGCCGATGTGATCAAGGGATTCCATTGGCTGAATTACGAAGGCGGCAAGTTCTCGACCAGCAGGAAGCGCGGCGTCTTCACCGATGCGGCGCTCACGGAATTGCCCGCCGATCTCTGGCGCTGGTGGTTGATCGCCAACGCGCCCGAAAGCGCCGACACCGATTTTGGCGTCGCCAGATTCGTTGCCGACGTGAACAAGGATCTCGCCGACATCTTCGGCAATCTCGCCAACCGCATCATCAGTTTTGCGCATCGCGCCTTCGACGGCCGCTTTCCCGAAGGCGGCGTGCCCGGCGATGCCGAGCGACAGCTGGCGCACGATCTGGAGCAGCGCATCGCGACGCTGCACCGCCATCACACCGCACTGGAGTTTCGCGGCGCGCGTGCTCGGCGCGCTCGGTCAGAGCGATGCCGTGCCACGCTGGCCCAATGGCCCACTCCTCCCGCTGCTGGATCGCGGCGCGGGCACGCCGGCCGCAAGGCTCGGGCCGCTGGTCGAGAAAATCACGCCTGAGAGAGCCGGCCAGCTCACGGCGCGGTTCGGGGCTTAATGGCGTTTCGCTTCGGTGGAAAAGGCGGTATGCCATCCGCCAATCCTCTCCACTGACCAGGGACCGACCATGCCAAACCTGCCCGCGCAAATGACCGTCGTCGCCATCAGCAAGCCGGGTGGCCCTGAGGTGCTGGTGCCGGAGACCCGTGCGGTGCCGGTGCCGAAGGCCGGCGAGATTTTGGTCAAGGTCGCGGCCGCCGGCGTCAATCGTCCTGACGTCGCGCAGCGCTCCGGCTCCTATCCGCCGCCGCCCGGCGCCAGCGACCTGCCCGGCCTCGAGATCGCGGGCGAAGTGGTCGCGCTCGGCGAAGGCGCAAAGCACAAGATCGGCGACAAGGTGATGTCGCTCGTCGCCGGCGGCGGCTACGCGCAATATTGCATCGCGCAGGACGCGCAGGCGATGACCGTGCCGCCCTCGCTGTCGATGCAGGAAGCCGGCGCTACCCCGGAAACGCTGATGACGGTGTGGCACAATGTGTTCGAGCGCGGCGCGCTCAAGGCCGGGGAGACGCTGCTGATCCACGGCGGCTCGTCGGGCATCGGCACGATGGCGATCCAGCTTGCCAAGGCGTTCGGCGCCAAGGTGATCGTCACCGTCGGCTCGCAGGACAAGGCCGACGCCTGCCTCAAGCTCGGCGCCGATCACGCGGTCAATTACAAGACCGAGGATTTCGTCGAGGCGGTGAAAAAGGCCACCGGCGGCAACGGCGCCGATGTCATCCTCGACATGGTGGGCGGCGACTATATCGACCGGAACTACGACGCCGCCGCCGTCGAGGGCCGCATCGTCCAGATCGCGTTCCTGTCGGGAACACCGAAGGCCACGGCCAATTTCGCCAAGCTGATGGTCAAGCGGCTGCACCACACCGGCTCGACCCTGCGCCCCCGTAGTAATGCGGACAAGGCGGCGATGGTCGCGGCGATCGAGGCAAAGGTGCTGCCCTTGCTGCGCGAAGGCCGCGTCAAACCGCTGATGGACAGCACATTCCCGCTGGAAAAGGCCGCCGACGCGCACCGGCGCATGGAGACCAGCGAACATATTGGCAAAATTGTGTTGGTGGTTTAACCCTCGCGACGGAAGCAGGGGCGGAAACCCTTTGATTCCCTTCGCTTTCGTGTCATTTATCGCGCCACCGCCGGGCCGGTCGCCGGGCCCGGTCAGTTTGTCGATCGCGGAGTACTGACATTGCGTCTGATCAGGTGCCTTGCGCTGCTCGCGCTGGGCCTCATGATGTTTGCCGCCGCGCCTGCCGCGTATGCGATCGACGCGGTGAGCGTGCGCAGCGATGCGCCGGCGATCGATTTGACGGCGGTTCTCGACCATCAGCGCAGTGAAACCGACCGCATCCAGGTCTCCACCGCACCCGGAACCGACGGCATCGTGCGCCGCATCGAGGTTCGCGCCCGCGAAGGCGGCCAGAACTGGGTGGTGTTCGCGCTCGCCAACAACACCGACGACCAGCTCGACCGCCTGATCGTCGCGCCGCACTATCGCATCGTGTCGTCAGGCCTGCTGTGGCCCGACCTCGGCCTGTCGCGCATCGCCACCATCACGCCGTCGGTCGGCGATCGTCCCGAGCGGCAGGAGAGTCCGACCGCCGACGTGTTCCGCATCACGCTCGATCCCGGCGCCGTCGTCACCTATGTCGCGGAACTGCGCACCGACAAGCTGCCGCAGCTCTATCTGTGGGAACCCGACGCCTACAAGGACAAGGTCAACTCGTTCACGCTGTACCAGGGCATCGTGATCGGCATCTCGGGCCTGCTCGCGCTCGTGCTCACGATCTTGTTTGTGGTCAAGGGCAGCATCATGTTCCCGGCCGCCGCGGCGCTGGCCTGGGCGGTGCTGGTCTATATCGGCGTCGACTTCGGCTTCTGGGGCAAGGTGCTCGACATGTCGAACAACGCCGAGCGCGTCTGGCGCGCGGCGGGCGAGGCGATCCTCGCGGCGACACTGCTGGTGTTCCTGTTCGCCTATCTGAATTTGAGTCGCTGGCACGTCCGCTACTCGCACATCACGATCGGCTGGCTGGTCTTCCTCGGCTCGCTGGTCGCGCTGGCGCTGTTCGATCCCGCGGTCGCCTCCGGCATCGCGCGCATGTCGCTGGTGATGATCGCCTTCGCCGGCTTCGCGCTGATCGTCTATCTCTCGACCCACGGCTTCGACCGCGCCGTGCTGTTGATCCCGACCTGGTTCCTGCTGGTGGTCTGGGTGGTCGCGGCCGGCATGACGGTCGCCGGCTCCGTCACCAACGACATCGTCGGCCCGGCGCTGCTCGGCGGCCTGGTGCTGATCGTGATGCTGATCGGCTTCACGGTCATGCAGCACGCCTTCGCCGGCGGCGGCGCCACCACCGGCGTCGTCTCCGACGTCGAGCGCCGGGCGCTGGCGCTGACCGGATCCGGCGATCTGATCTGGGACTGGGACGTGTCCGCCGACAAGGTGTTCACCAGCCCCGAGACCGAGGCCCTGCTCGGCCTCAAGCGCGGCACGCTGGAAGGCCCGGCGGCGAAATGGCTCGAGGTGCTGCACCCGCTCGACCAGGACCGCTTCCGCGCCGCGCTCGACAGCGTGCTCGACCAGCGCCGCGGCCACCTGGTGCAGGATTTCCGGCTGCGCACGCCCGACGGCCACTTCATGTGGTTCGCGCTGAAGGCGCGGCCGGTGGTCGGCTCCGACGGCGAGGTCTCGCGCGTGGTCGGCACCCTGACCGATGTCACCGAGTTCAAGAATTCCGAAGAGCGGATGCTGCATGACTCCGTGCATGACAATCTGACCGGCCTGCCGAACCGCCGGCTGTTCATGGACCGCCTCGGCGCGGTGGCGAATCTCGCCAAGACCATGCCGAACCTGCGGCCGACCTTGATGGTGATCGACCTCGACCGCTTCAAGCAGGTCAACGATTCCGTCGGGATTGCGGTCGGCGATTCCATCCTGCTGACGCTGGCGCGGCGGCTGACCCGCATCCTCAAGCCGCAGGACACGCTGGCCCGCATGGCCGGCGACCAGTTCGGCCTGATCCTGCTGTCGGAACAGGACCCGGCGCGGATCACCAATTTCGCCGAGACCATCCGCAAGACCATCCGCGCCCCGATCGCGTTCAACGACCGCGAGATCTTCCTGACCGCCTCGATCGGGCTTGCGCTGTCCGACCCGGCGGCACCGCTGACCGACGAGATCATCAAGGACGCCGAGCTTGCGATGTATCATTCCAAGCGGATCGGCGGCGACCGCATCGACGTCTACAAGCCGGCGATGCGGGCGCGGAAGACCGACCGCCTGACGCTCGAGAGCGACCTGCGCCGCGCCATCGAACGGCAGGAGATCACGATCCTGTACCAGCCGATCGTGCGGCTGGAGGATCGCGCGATCGCCGGCTTCGAGGCGCTGGCGCGCTGGGACCATCCCAAGCTCGGCCGGATGTCGCCGTCGGAGTTCATCAACGTCGCCGAGGAAACCGGCCTGATCGTCGATCTCGGCATGTTCGTGATGGACCAGACCGCGCGCCAGCTCGCGGTGTGGCAGCGCGCGATGCGCGCGCGCGAGCCGATCTTCGCGTCGGTCAACGTGTCGTCGCGACAATTGCTGCGCCACGATCTGATCCACGACATCCGCACCGTGCTGTCGCGCTCCTCGGTCGCGCGCGGCACGCTGAAGCTGGAGCTGACGGAATCGCTGGTCATGGAGAACCCGGAGCACGCCGCCCAGATGCTGGCGCGGATCCGCGAGCTCGGCACCGGGCTGTCGCTCGACGATTTCGGCACCGGCCACTCCTCGCTGTCCTATCTGCAGCGCTTCCCGTTCGACACCATCAAGATCGACCAGTCCTTCGTCCGCACCACGAGCCGCGGCACCCGCCCGGTGATCCTGAAATCGATCATCGCGCTGGCGCACGATCTCGGCATGGAAGTGGTCGCGGAAGGCGCCGAGACGGATTCGGATGCCGTCGAGCTCTACCAGCTCGGCTGCGAATACGCCCAGGGCTTTGCCTTCGGCGAGCCGATGGACGCCGATGCCGCGACCCGGCTCCTCACCGAGGAACGGCTGGAAGCCGCGAGCTAAGCTCGATCAAGTAAGTTAGCATCGATCTTGCAGCGGGCTCGCCGCACCTCTCCCGCTTGCGGGGGAGGTCGTATCGCATCGAAGATGCGATACGGGTGGGGACTCTCTCCACGGAACGACTCGCGGAGAGAGCCCTCCCCCGCAAGCGTAGGGCAATCGCATATGACCCTTCGGCGGCTGCGGAGGTAACTCGGCCTCGTGGTTCGAGACGCGCCGCAAGCGGCGCTCCTCACCATGAGGGTCTACGATTTTGCCGCAAAACAAGATCCTCATCCTGAGGAGCCCGCCGAAGGTGGGCGTCTCGAAGGATGGCCGCGAGGGACGCTGCCCGACAGATTTCTTTTCATATGCGATTGCCCTCCCCCGCAAGCGAGGGCTTTGCGCAATTGGGCGTGCGCGGGTGCAGGCCAGTGTCAGGCATTTTTTTGCGTGGCTTCTGGGGGCGCGCGGGAGTGGACAGCTTCGTTTGGGCGGCCGATTGACGGCATTGCGGAGC
>Ga0315911_1000071_pt1 | contig 15732 bp, 12 predicted proteins | sample Edanod1MG_FD_207737 | JGI IMG/M metagenome (GOLD analysis project Ga0315911, IMG submission 207737) | Root nodule microbial communities collected in Santa Monica, California, United States - Edamame nodules 1 | ecosystem: Host-associated > Plants > Roots > Nodule | place: USA: California... | reverse complement strand
ACAAGGGCTGAAAAATCCTATATTTCTAGGGTACCCTACCTACATTATGGAGCCCAAAATACAAGACCCAAAATTAATGAAACCTTATTCTAATATGTACAATGATAAGTGGGCTCGTACTTAGTCCATGGGCCCGAAATCTACCCTAAGGCTCATAAGAACCCTAGGGCCTTCTCTTGCATCTTTGGCCCATTCTACTTGGAGTCTTCTATCCAATGCCCTTGCAAGGTAGGATTGCATCATAATGTCTGCTAATTGTTCGGACGTAGGGACATAAGATGGCTGAACATTACCTTGAAGTACCTCATTGCGAATAAAGTGACAATCCACTTCGATATGCTTCGTGCGTTCATGAAAAACTGGATTTTGGGCTATGTGCAAAGCTGCTTGATTGTCACAATTAAGGCGCATGGGACCTTTTATAGAAGATGCCAAGTTTAGATAGTAAACTCTTAAGCCACTTAAGTTCGCAGGTGGTGGTAGCCATAGAGCGGTATTCAGCTTCAGCCGAGGAACGAGAAACAGTGTGTTGTTTCTTGGTTTTCCAAGAGATAGGAGAGTGACCCAAGAACACAAACCAGCCGGTGGTTGAGCGTCGGGTTAAAGGGCAGCCTGCCCAATCAGAATCGCACCATCCATGCAACTGAAATTTAGCCGTACTGCTAAGAAGTATGCCTTGACCAGGACTTCCTTTTAGGTATTTAACAATTCGAAGAGCTGCATTCCAGTGTTTCTCACGAGGTTGTTGCATGAATTGTGACAAGAGGTGAACACAATAAGATAGCTCTGGTATGGTGAAACACAAATAGATGAGACGACCAACTAGACGTCGATAACGTTCAGGTTGATCAAGAAGATGTCTAGTAGCGAGACTAAGCTGATGGTTCTGCTCAAGAGGTGTGGACACAAGCTTGGCACCAAGTAAACCCGTTTCTTGAATTATGTCCAAAGTATATTTACGTTGGCATAAGAATATCCCACTTGGATTCCTTGCAACTTCTACACCAAGAAAATACTTCAGGGTCCCCAAATCTTTCATGTGAAAGCACTTGCTGAGATATACTTTAAATTTTTGGATTGTAGTGGAGTCATTCCCACACACGATCAAATCATCCACATACACCAAAACTACCAGTTGCACTCCATGATTAAGAAGAGTAAAGAGCGAGTGGTCAGAGGATGATTGTTGAAACCCAAAATTCGTGAAGGCAAATGATAGTTTGGCAAACCAACATCGAGGGGCTTGCTTCAAGCCATACAATGATTTGCGCAACTTGCAAACTAATCCTGGTTGAGATGTGCGAAAGCCTGGGGGCAACTTCATGTAAACATCTTCATGAAGATCACCATGGAGGAAAGCATTATGGACGTCCATTTGATGAATTTCCCACTTCTTTGCTGCTGCTATGACAAGAACAAGACGAACAGTGACCATTTTAACAACAGGAGCAAATGTCTCAGTATAGTCAATCCCTTCTACCTGATGATTCCCAAGAATGACCAACCTTGCCTTGTATCTTTCGATGGTGCCATCAGAGTTATGCTTCATCTTATACACCCATTTACAACCAAGAGGTTTCTTCCCATCCGGCAAGGGTTGCAGAGTCCAGGTCCCATTACTTTCCAGTGCTTCGAGTTCTTGTTGCATTGCAAGTCTCCACTTAGCATCTTTCACTGCCTCAAAAAAATGGACAGGTTCATGTTCCATAGTGAGAGCAGCAATGAACCTGCGATGCTTTACAAAGAATTTGTCATAATTCACATAATGTATTAAGGGATAAGGCGCACCTGAATTATGCTGTGGAGAGGGCGGACTGGGAGATGGGCTTAACTTCTGTACAATGTGAGTGACATAGTCATGCAACTTGACTGAAGGCATCCTAATGCGGTGACCTCTTCCCAACTCCTCCACATTGTTGTGAGCAACCAAATCTAATGTAGGAGGATCGACAGAAGGATTATTTGGATTTGAATATTCACTTGCCTCATTGTCTGAGTCATTTGTACGCCCCCTTACGGTAGGACCCATATCAACACCATTGTCTGGGCTTACTTCTTCTTCTATGTCAATTTGATCATGGGATCTGCTATCATTATCACCAACCAACAAGGGGAACACTACAGGAGAAACCACAGATGAAATGTTCCTTTCCTTGCTTGTATGAGCAAAAGGAAATTCTGTCTCAAAAAAATCAACATCATGTGACACAAAATGACGTTGAGTATCTAAGTCAAATAATTTCCAACCCTTTTTACCATTAGGGTATCCAACAAAAACACATTTCCGGCTTCGACTGGCAAACTTATCATTTTTTTTTCCTAGGTTATGTGCGTAACACAAACATCCAAAAACCTTCAAATGACTATATAAGGGAGCTTGCCCATGCAACATCTCATACGGTGTTTTTCCATGCAGCATTGGAGTAGGTGTGCGATTAATTAGATATCCAGCAGTCAAGACACACTCACCCCAAAAAGAAATAGGAAGGCAACCTTGAAAACGTAGAGCACGGGCAACATTAAGAATGTGCCTATGTTTTCTTTCTACTCTTCCATTCTGTTGCGGTGTTCCAGGACAAGAAGTTTGAAACAAAATTCCATGTTCATGGAAATAATTTTTCAAACATGTAAATTCAGTCTCGTTATCACTACGCATCATCTTAACCCTTTTATCAAACTGTCTTTCTACTAAGGCAAAGAAATTTATCAATGTACGTGACACTTCCCTTTTATCAACTAATAGATAAATCCATATGGCACGAGAAAAATCATCCATTATTGTCAAAAAATATGATGCACCACAAGAAGAGGGAGTCCGATAAGGTCCCCACAGATCACAATGAATTAAACCAAAACTACTAGTAGCAGTATGAGTACTCAAAGGAAAAACATCCCTGGTTTGTTTAGCCCTAAAACATACATCACATGCTTTATTCTTCAACTCACTTTCTTCACACCTTATATTGGAAACTAATTAAGTAGTCCTCAAAGATGGATGTCCCATGCGTTGATGCCATAGATTAAACTGACAAATTCCACTAGCCTTGTGTGCCTTCTCACTTCGGATACCTTTGAAAAAATAAAGCCCATCTCTTCGTTCACCCGCTCCAATCAGCATCTTCGAAGTGCGGTCCTGCATAACACATAAGGTATCAGTGAAATGGACAATACAATTTTTTTCATCAATCAGTTGAGAGATAGATATCAAATTGCAGTTCAATTTTGGCACATAAAGAACATTCTTAATTTTCAATCCTCCACCAAGTATTGTTGTCCCTTCTTTGGTGGCTAACACTTGTTTTCCATCTGGAAGTCCAATTGGACATCCTGCTATTTCTCTCAGCCCATGCAAGAATTTCAAGTTCCCAGTCATGTGACTGGAAGCTCCTGTGTCAACAATCCACACACTATGTTTACCTGTCATCTTGTCATTTATGTTCCCTTTTTGGCTATTTAAAAAATCCACTAGTGTTTGCCACTGTTCAGTACTCAGCCCGGTAAGTGCATTGTTTGCATTAGTTGGTGCAACACTGGTTTCTCCATTAGTGAGTGTTGCATTGGCTCGAACACCCCCGTTTCTGCCTCTGCTAGGTGCAGCTCCTCCTCGTTGTCGTCCTTTTCCTCTCCCATTGGCTTTCTCTTCACCTCGTGACCGATCTCCCCACCATTCAGGATAACCAATCAACTGGAAGCAACTTTCAGCTTCATGTCCTGTTCGATTACAGTTCAAACATACCATATTTCTGTCTTTTGATTCAGCGAGTCCTTTGGTTCTTCCACGGGCCTGTGCAGAGAACCCAACAACCTCTCCTCGTTCCTCCTTTCCCCGAGATATGGTTCTCACTCTTTCTTCTTGCACCAAAGTGGCATACACTCTATTTAATGTAGGCAAGGGATCAGTTGCAAGAAGGTTAGAGCGGACCGTACCGTACAAAACATCATCTAGACCCATCAAGAATTGATGAACTTTCTCTTCTTCTCGTTGTTTCTCCATTTTGATCCCAACGTCACACTTGCATCCTCCATAAGTGCAGAGAGGAATCTGCTGATAATTTGCCAATTCATCCCATAAGCTTTTCAGCTTTCCATAGTATGTTACCATGTTCATCTTTGTTTGTCGACACTCTGCCAGTTCTGCCTTTATCTGTTGAATCCTTGGTCCATTCACTACTAAGAACCGCTCCTTAATGTCTTCCCATAGGTCTTTTATGTTCTCTTGATACGAAATGGTAGAACACAAGCTTGGTTCTATTGTGTTCAGTACCCATGAGACCAGCATGGATTGCGCCGTCCACCAATCTTCCAAATCAGGAGAACCTTCCTTTGGCTGCGGGAATTTTCCTTCCACGAACCCCCATTTGCATCTTGCACGAAGAGAAGTACGCAAAGCTCTAGAACACTCACCATAATTTTCCCCTTTCAGCTGAACCTTAGTAATCAGGTTTCCTGGATTATCACTAGAGTTCAGATCATATGGTGAAGGGATCTTTTTCACCAAATCAATTTTCTTCTCTGCTTCAGTCTTTTCCGACATCTCCGCCATGGAAAATGTGTCTGCTTCAACACGTTCTCACCAGCACCGTGATGGCTCTGATACCATAACAAGAATATGGTGGAAAGAATGTGTGCATCATTCCATTGAACATATACCAAATATATACAAGTTACATGAGGTTTACGTGTCCTAAACTAATGCCTATAATGTCTCATTTACATCTGTCATTGATATCCTTGATTTGATTAGCTAATATTTACAATAAATAAGGGAATAACAAATTAGTTAACCCATGGAGAACAATCCCGATGATTATGCCTTGAATACAACCATTGGAATATACGGTATTACTTCCTTAACCAGTTTCTCTTTCGCATTTCGATTTCCCTCACTCTTCTTTTTCTTTTCCGAAATAGACCTTGTTAGACCGTTAAATCTGTTTGATCTGTGTCGTTTTTTTCTCGATCTGTGATGGCATTTCCTTGGCCAAATGTTAGAATTGCTTATCCGTGGAGATTTTATTTTCGGATCTTTTAGAGTTAAGTTAATAGCCACATTCTAATGATAAGGATAAAAAACAAAACTTTTCATATATCAAGGAGTAAAAGCCAAGAAATTTTTTATCAACAATCAAAGCAAAAATTTGGATATATATCAGGATCACAAACATATTTTAGCCAAAAAAAATATAACAATTGTATTAAAAGTGAGTTTCAGATATGGGTATTGGAATGTAATGGTAAGCTTTTGATTTTTTTGGACCCCTCTTTCAGAGTTAGTCCTGCAAAAGCTGGTTCTGGTTCACCCCTCCACAAGTATTGTTTTTTTACAGGAATCAAACTAAAGACCTCCGACTTGAAAATATTTATGTACACATTCTTATTTTGCAAACTAACTCTATGACTAGACAGACTTGAATAAATGTTATGCTATGCAACATGCATGTGCTCTGCTAATCACTTACTATTTCACTTTGGAAAGTTTCTACCAAGAATTTATTATTTGAATTCGAAGTTACGCTTCTTTTCTTTTTATAGTATATTCACTTCCTTTGTTTTCAACTGTTCCTGAGTAGACTGATTCATTGTGGAAATTTCAGGGAAAAAAATAAGACTTCCAGGAAACCAAGGAAGACTTGGCTTTTTACTATTTTGCTAATAGTACGCAACAGCTTTTAACAGATCATCAACTGAATCAGATATTGGCCTTTCCTAGGTCGCAAAGTTTAAAGGACTTTTTGCAACATTGTGGACTCTTCTTGAAAACAGTCTCTTTTGAGATCTCCAATGTTTAATCACAGCCATCATTAGACTCCACATTGTTCTCTGTCCAGGCCATAAATAACTCTCAGAAAATATGTAAATTAAGAGAGCAGTTGTTGAAGTGCCTCCAGTTAAGATGAAGAGCACCATGAAGCTTGCAGGGCTAAGACTAGTAGTTTCTGCACCTGGGTCAATTATGTCTTTACATTTCTCTGATGCAAGCATACTGTTTTCGAGATCACGAAGTGTGCCACTTTCAGATATGTTCAGCAGGGCTTGGTTTACACCAGGAAGCAATGGAGATCCCCTTGGAAATACCTGCAAAGACATTAGTTGAAGGGCTAGAAATTAATAGTAATTCTTACATGATACATTGCCTTTAGCTACAACCAATTAAAAACTTAAGCGACATGAAAATAATAGACAACATAGATGCAAATTCATAAGTGATTTTAGTGTTCTCCAATCAGAACTGGAGTTTCACCTTCTAACCTATGCTGATCTTTAGTGTAAGCCTCTATCATGCATATTACCCGGATGAAACTCCAATTTTTATTGGAGAAAAACACAAAAAACACCTAAGAAGTTGCATGTAAGTCTTATCCTAGAATAATAGTCCTTCCATTCTATTTTGTTTGATGTTCTTGCCTATCCTATGCTGATGTTTAGTGTAGGCCTCTATTATGCTTATTACCCGAATGAAACTCCAATTTTGATTGGAGAATAACACAAAAAACACCTAAGAAGTTGCATCTAAGTCTTATCCTAGAATAATAGTCCTTCCATCCTATTTTGTTTGATGTTCTAGGAAAAATTATTGTTCCATTTTAAAAGAGAAATATAGATGAGAGAATCTAATTAATAAGAAAGACAAGGGATATATTAAAAATTATATAAATTTTTTTATGAAATCTAAAATATTAATTACGTTTATCAAAATCTTAAATGTCAAACAAAATGGGATGGATGGAGTAATAAACATTGTGTTGATGTCCATGCTGAAGAAATTGTTTAAAGTTATCTTAATCTTTTGATTAGTTATGCATATGGCAATAAAATTACTCAGAAATGAATACAGGAAATAAGAGAAATTTTTGAAGCAATACAAATCCATATCCTCCAAGTTTGTATATAGGCCCTGCTTGAACAAACCCTTTACAGTACTTTGCAAGGAAAATTTTGGCCCCAGGAACATCAAGGAAGACAGCTGCTATTTTTTTGTTTCTTAGGGCATTAGCATGGCTCTCTTGTGAGTCAAACTGCTTGATGTTTTCAGCATTGATGCCCAATGCATCCTGCAGATATCTTTGCAAGTAGGATCCTCTATCACATCCTACAATGGCATTGTTGTTCTTTAGCTGCTGAATGCTGTCTACAGTTGGTTCAAACTGTTCAACAATCAACATGCTGGCAAGGCTAGCAGTGTAAATCTGCGTAATGATTAGAGCCACAAAAAACCATACTACCATTGCCACCCTTGATAAATTGCTATGCAACCTGTCCCCTGTGTCAGCAGATTAAGCAGGGTGATGTTGACTTTTGTGAGGCAACATTATATGAATTAGGGGTGTATTTAGTAAAATTTGATTAAATATTTATTCTAGGTTATTTTTTTTAAGAAAAAAGGCTTATTATAATAAGTTTCACTGTGAAACTTGTTGAAATAGGTTAAAAGGAACTTAAAAATTTATTCAGTCATCTTTATAAGCACAAATAATCTTTGCAAAAACTCCTAAAACTAGTCTTCAACAAACAATTAATAGCTTGTTTGGAAAAAAAAAATTCAGGCACCTGTCCAAGCACACTGCCAAAAGTTACAAAGAAGTTGCTTTGAAGAATGTACGCTTTTGAAATAGTTAGTTATTGTCAAGTAATATTAGCTAAACCATGAACCTCAACTAAAGCTGTAATAGAACATAGAGACCCCTAGATATTAAAATGAGATGGATACAACAGATGAACAAAGCAGAACAAATTACCATTCAAAGAGAACAGAGAACAGAAAGCCAACCACAGCATAGTTGTGGTTTGATGCAGAATAGGGCCCTTCAGTTCAGGGCAGTGGTTTCTTTCAATCATCCATACAACAAAGCCATTGTAGAAAATGATGACCAATATTAGAATCCACATGAGCTTTGTGAAAGGCTTCATGAATAGCCACGTTCTACCACCTGTTTTTGATTTTACAGGAACAACCATCACCAGTCCCGTATCAGTAAAGGGTTGAGTGAATGATGCATATTCATAACGCGTGGACACTATTGTTACATCACCAACAACTGCATCATAGTTCTGCATCAAGCACGGATCATTCAAGATGTACAAAGAAAATGTGATTAGGCTAAAAAGTTTCAAGGGGCTACCATATACTGCATGTTAGAAGAGGACCAGATTATTTCACACCAAATAAATTTGAGAATAAAGGTATGGCTAGGGAGTAAAAGTTAAAATATTGAAATTAGTTGTCAAACAAAAATGCTCACTTGAGGTTATTCTTCATCTTAGGTTGTATGCTAAATAAGGGTATCCAAATATAGATGAAAGAAAATCAATAAAATAGGAGAAAATGTTTTCCATATTAGAATCAGTATTTAATGAACTAAATAGTTTTGGCTGAATTCTAATAATATAAAGGAAAAAAAATCATTCTAATGAGATTCAAACCTGTATATCTAGGTCCTAAGAAGCACAAATACGGATGCAATACTGGATACATATATGATACATCAGGAACACCAGAATACAACAAATTTTAAATTGCAAAGGACATGATAGAGTTATAATTCAATGTATAAGATTGAGTTCTTTTAGGCACAATAAAACATTTAAGTTTATCTAAATGCTATGGTATTCTAACTTGTATTGGTATAAAAATAACAGAAATTATAAAAAAGCAACTAATTGTAATCAAAGTGCATAAAACAGCTAACATAGGCATGTTTCTGACACAGTTGCAACATGACATGGTTATCAATTATAAGTGTCTTTCAATAATGGAGTGAGCTACAACACACGGGTAATAAATCTTACCTTCAGATAAACTTGCTTCACCAGCTCATCATATGTGCCATTAAACGCAAAATAATCATATTCCAGATGGTATGGCAATTTTTTTACTGTTTCATAGAAAAGATCTATGGCAAATCCCTTGAAGGAAGTAACATTTTCTGAGTGATCTTGAATAACATTGGCATACTGTTTGAAGATTGACATGGAGGGGACACCAATCCTTAGTCGTATGTCACATGTTGGATTAACTACCTTTCCTAATTCCTTCACTGAAGAACTGTAAGAAGCATTAGGATCCAAAGATTTTGAGAAACCAAGTCCATCTGACCAGAACCCAATTTCCCTGTAGCTACTCCCAATCACATTAATGATTTGAAAAGTATGTTTTGGAGCTCTTTCATGTCCATTGAACTGAATTTGTCCACTTAAGCCAGTAAAATTACTACGTAAAATCTTATCCAGCAAAAATTGACCCCCTTTTTTGTTGGTTTTCCTCATTGAATCAACCACAATCGTTGCAGCATCATAAGCTTCGGTGGCAAAGATTCCAGGCTCATAATTAAACTCTTCAAAATTCTCCGAGCTAAATTTTTTCCGAAATCTATGGTAGAAGTTTCCATACTGGTGCCATAGTTTTGGGATATAGCTCTTGACTCCAATAACCCCTTGCATATTGGAGATAGTGGATGCATTCAAGGAATGAACAAGGCTTGTAAAGGTACCAGTAGTAATCCATACATTACCTTCCCCCATCATATCCATTCTTTTTGCAGTTTCAAACAGGTGTAGTGCCAAAGGAAAGGACAAATGGACAATAAGGACTCTGCATTGTCCTTCTCTTAGCTTCTCAAGTTGTTGAGACAATGAAGAAGAAACTAGAGGTGGAACTGTTAGAACATTGCTTAATTCTGTGCCAACTGATGTAAGAGCTTCAGAGAGCCGAGATAAAACTTCAGTGGATGACGAGTCTCCATCTTCATATATCATGCTGACATTATAGAGTTTCCAAGACTTTACAATTTCAGCAATAGCTTTCATCTGCATAATTTGCCTAGGAGAGGATTGCAGCAGGAAGGGCCACTTCTTCATTGCCCATTCTGGAGTTGCATCCGCTAGAGAAAGGAAAGGTATGCTCTTTTGGGTACAAACTTCAGCAACTAAAGATGTCTCTGCCCATGTTTGTGGTCCAATGATGGCTTGCACCTTTTGATTATCGATGAGATCTCTAGCTGCCAAAAATATATATTCCATTGTAAGAAGAATAAAAAAGAGTCAAATCACATCTAAACAGTGTTTTGTTGTTTCATATTTGATAAAATTGATAAGCAAAGATTGCAGTTCTCAATAGGAAATGAATCAATGAGCCATAAGACAACATTATAGGACAACTTATTTATTTTAATTAATTTATTTAATCAATTTGTCTATTTTTACCCCTCTAGTGTCTATTCAAACATAAGACAGTAAATTGGCCATAATTTAAAAAATAAAAAATAAAAATTTTGACAGTCAAATTGTCACTTTTTACTATGAGATGCTGATAAAAGTGTAAATCATGAAGCAATGATGACTTCAAATTTACTTTATTCATTAAGCTGTTGTTGAATGATCACCTACTAGGGACATAGCTATACTGAATTTAAGATAAACTATGTTCTAAGCCCATTAAATTTTAGAAATTCAGTTTAGTTCCTCTAATTTTATTTTTGTTCAGTTTTGGTGTCGCTAATTTTTGAAATGCACCACTTTTGATCCTTCAAGTAATTTAGATAGCACATTATAGAGAGAAGAACTAAAACTGAGCTTCGAAAGGTTTTATCATTGTATTTCTTAGAATTTGGCTTTAGGGCCTAACTCGATCTTTATAAGTTTTGCTTTAGTCATATCTCTAGTCCATAGGAGACTAAACACTACCCTTCAAACTGAATCAAGGCAGCTCCCAAAGAGGCCACAATTAGGGTCAGTACTTAGTAGGGGTAAATACAATTAAGGTGGCTTTCCAACGGTATGCTTAAGAGACATGGGATTATGCACAGTTATGAATGTTAAGTCAGTGGCAGAGACAAAGAATGAGAGATAGACCTGCGGTAGCTGCCAAAAGAGGATCTCCTTGAGAGTTTCTTACATGCAGAGCAAAACTCAGATTGTTTTTTTGATGAAAGTCCTCCAATGCCAGATTTATAGCCACTGCATGCTCTTGGCCAATGCGAGAACTGCTATCTAAAATAGCTCCTATTATGCCCTTAACATCTGAACTCTCATTATCTGCAGTGTTCCCATGTATAATTACATGCATGTTGATAAACCAAAGCAGAAAAGCGAACTTGTGCATTTTTACTGTAGTAGAATATTAACATTGTAGGCACACTCTAGCCATTATATAAACACCAATATTATAATGCTATAGGAACACTTCTCAAACCAAGAATGTGTGGTTTTCTTTGGGTTGAAGTCAAGCTTCATACTGGTTACTTGTATAGATATTCTACTTCAACATTTTGTTTATTAGGAATTTTATGTTTTAATGTGTCAAACACCAAGATTCTAGCAAAAGTTTCAAAGCAATTCCATTTCTCAGCTCTTTTGGCTTGTCGATCTATAATTGACTCTTGATGGCAATAAATAAATACTTGATTTTGGTTTGAATTTTGTAAATAGGAAAAATAAGTATAAAAATAGTTGTCTTCAAAGCATGGGATTAGCTTGATTTCAACTTATATTAGTAAATGACGGTGCTAATGTCATGGGGTTAGCTTGTTTCCAAAGTAACATTTGGAAAAATTCTAATAACTATTTAAAATTGGAAAAATAACATTTGGGAAAAAAAATATAACAATTATATTAAAAGTGAATTTCAGATATGGGTATTGGAATGCCATGGTAAGATTTTCATATTTTGGATCCCTCCTGCAAAGGCTGGTACTGGTTCACCCCTCCACAAGTATTGTTTTCTTTACAGGAATCAAACTAAAGACCTCCGACTTGAAAATATTAATGTACACATTCGTATTTTGAAAATTAACTTGATGACCACTAGACTTGAATACATGTTATGCTATGCAACATGCACGCACTTACTCTGCTAATCACTTACTATTTCACTTTAGAAAGTTTCTTCCAAGAATACTTTATTTGAATTCGAAGTTACGATACTTTTCTTTTTACAGTATATTCGCTTCCTTTGTTTTCAACTCATCCTGAGTAGACTGATTCATTGTGGAAATTTCGGGGCGGGATGGAGAGTAAGGCTTAGACGAAACTAAGGAAGACTTGGCTATTTGACTATTTCTATTATTATTAATAAGCTGAAATGTAATCTTAGTACTTCTTTATTTCAAAATTTACAATTAATTTTGATCTCTTTATTTTAAATTTTTAAAACCCATAATTTTATCCCCTTTATTTTACAATAAAATTATTTAGTCCCTCACTTTTGTAAAAATTGTGATTTTGGTCATTTTATCAAATTGGTAGCGCTGATTGTTAAGACATTAGCATTGACAATGATGTAAATCAAACAAATAATCTTGTATCATGTACTAAATTTGGGTTACACCAGGTTTATTTCTTATCAATCAACACTTGTCAAATTTGTTGAAAGTATCAAAACTACAGATTTTACAAAATTGAAGAACCAAATATCTTTATTTTAAAATAAGGGATTAAAATTATGAATTTTAAAAAATATGATGATTAAATGTCTTTATTTTAAAATGCAAGACCCAAAATTGTGGATTTTAAATGTATTGAATATGGTATCAGAAAGTTTATAACACTTTCGCATATTGTTCAACCAATTGAGTTAGACTCATTTGGTATTGGATTCAATTCTTACGGATAAAACAATTATTATTATTCAAATTTCAAACTGTACCTCACATACACGGCTAAATGAGAAAGAAGGGTATGCAATAATGACAAGAATTATTTCTCTTTTTATAGATCACAAATATTTTTTATTGGAAGTAATTACGCTCAAATCGGCTATCAGCTATCGGCTAGAAGGCAACAAGTTCTATTTAATACCTATTGATTTGTATGTTTGGTATTTATAAAGACAAGAACCTTGCAAGTTGCAATACAAGAACCTTGAACTTGAATTTTACAACATTCAAAGCTTCACATATCGTGTTCCTTACTATGTGAAGCTGGCATCCTCACATGGCACGTGAAGTTTATGATGCATATAAATTCATAAAAGGATGTATTTTAGTTTGTCCCACTTGTTCTTCGTGAAGTTAAGTGAAACTCAAACGGTCAGGATGTGAATAGGGAGATATAAGGTTGGTAGGGAGGGAGGAATAAGTTGTGGGATTGAATCTTTTTACTAACAAGAATTAACAACTAATATTTGTTGATAAAAAATCAATAACCAATGTGAATAGTTAAAATCAAAGAGAAAAAAAGTTATATTTTATCATATTATTTTAACGGTAAATACTAACCTGCATTGATTTTTTAAAAAAAAAGTAACCTGGATTGACATTAGTTGGAAAATTAAGTGTTTTTCTATGAAGTGTTATTAAAGTATTTATACTATAATTTTTAATACATCTTTATTGTAAGTTTTGAAGAAAAACCTTTTATTTTAAAAAATTCATCAGAACTACCCCTATTATTTAATTTGTAATTTTTTTAATATAAAGAGTTGAATGCTTGCTTAAAAAAAAAGTATGCAGAGCTGAATATTCAACTGTATAGAATATACCCATTCAATTAAAGAGTATAGCCGTGTTCATGATTTCCCCGTATTGTTCTCTATCCTCCTTTTTTTGTTTTTTTTGTGAAACCTCTCTCTGTTCTCTAATTAGAAATTGTTACCTCAACTAAATATTCTTTCATTATTACTTTTAATAGATCTTTAATATGTTTCTTTTTTATTGTCAGTTATGCTTTAGCTCTGCATAAGGAGCAGTAACATTCCTGTAATTTGTGTGCTTGCAATTATAAAATTCCAGTCTTATATTTTCCTGCCTTTTCATATCTTCTCAGTTTGCTTTAGCTTTTGATTTGTTATTCCATACATATGAGGTAAAAGTTTCTTTGACTCTTTGCATGACACATGGTCATGTTGTGGAATCAATGTTACTATCTCCATCAGTAGCTTTCGACGGTGTCGATGTATCATTCGTTAATAATTATGTCTTTTCTACATGAGATAACACAGTAAAGGTTACAAGATTTACAATGCTTTGTTAAAGAACCTTGTATATAGGAACACACTAGCAATGAAAGTTATGCAGTTAAAGCAGTGTTGACTACTTACTTATTTCAGTTATTTGTTGCTCTAATTCCTAGCTGTACAATGCTACTTAACCCTCTCGTTTAAGCTAAAGCTGGCAAATTAGAAATGTTGGAAGAGTTTAAAGGACTTTCTGCAACATTGTGAACTCTTCTTGAAAACAGTCTCTTTTGAGATCTCCAACTTTGAATCACAGCCATCATTAGACTCCACATTGTTCTCTGTCCAGGGTATATATGATTTACAGAGAATATGTAAATTAATAGAACAATTGTTGAAGTGCCTCCAGTTAAGATGAAGAGTACCATGAAGCTTGCTGGGCTAAGACTAGTAGTTTCTACATTTGGGTCAGTTATGTCTTCACATTCCTCTGATGCAAGCATATTGTTTTCTAGATTACGTAGTGTGCCATTTTCAGATATGTTCAGTAGGGCTTGGTTTACACTATGAAGCAACGGAGAACCCTTTGGAAATACCTGCAAAGATATTGCAACTGAGTAAGCATAAACATGGTTCTAGTTGAGGGGCTAGAAAATGCGACTAGTCCTTGCATGACACAATGCCTACAGAAACAACCAATTAAAAACTCAAGATAACATGTTAATAATGGACAAAACTGAGATACACTTCCTTAGGTGCTTTTGGTGTTGCTCTTCAATTAGAATTGAAGTTTCACCTTTGATAATTTATACTGATCTGTATTGTAAATCTTTATTTTGCATATTACGGAGGTAAAACTACCAATTTTGATTAGAGAATAGGACCCAAATCATCTAAGGAATGGGAATTAAGTTTTGTCCTAAAAGTTTTGTGCTGATGTTCTTGGTGAAATTATTTTGATGTTATCTTAATCTTTTGTCTGGTTGTGCATATAGCAATAGAATTACTCAGCAACAAATACAGGGAAAAAGTGAAAGAAATGTTGAAGCAATACAAATCCATATCCTCCAATTTTGTATGTAGGTCCTGCTTGAACAAACCCTTTACAGTTCTTTGCAAGGAAAATTTTGGCCTCAGGGATATCAAGGAAGGCAGCTGCTATTTCTTTGTTTCTTAGGGCATCAGCATAGCTCTTCTGTGAGTCAAATTGTTTTATGTTTTCAGCTTTGATGCCCAATACATCCTGGAGATATATTTTCAAGTAGGATCCTCTATCATATCCTACCATGGCATTGCTGTTCTTTAGCTGCTGAATGCTGTCTACAGTTGGTTCAAACTGTTCAACAGTCAACATGCTGGCAAGGCTAGCAGTGTAAGTCTGTGTAATGATTAGAGCCACAAAAAGCCAGACCACCGTTGCCACCCTTGATAAATTGCTATGTAATCTGTGTTGGACATTTTAGTGTAATTGATCTCTTTATTATGTTAAAATAAGAGTGCACGCTTGTTTTAATGTAATAACGAGATGTTCGGTTTAGGCAAAGGTTGGAAGTTACATGGAAGTTACTAAAACTTCCATCAACGGTTGGAAGTTACATGGAAGTTACTAAAACTTCCATCAACGGCAATTTTTAAAAATAAATAACTTCCATCAACCGCCAAAAACCACATGTTCTTTGATTATAAATAATCATCCTAGTTCAGAAAGCATAATGGTGTGACAAAACATACAAGACCAAAACAAAACTCTTGAATTATAATCTTCTGATTTTATCCGATTGAACAATTTTGGTTGAACCCCGAAATTTGATTCAATCTGAAAGTGTTATACACGACTTCAGATT
>Ga0315911_1000070_pt1 | contig 16860 bp, 11 predicted proteins | sample Edanod1MG_FD_207737 | JGI IMG/M metagenome (GOLD analysis project Ga0315911, IMG submission 207737) | Root nodule microbial communities collected in Santa Monica, California, United States - Edamame nodules 1 | ecosystem: Host-associated > Plants > Roots > Nodule | place: USA: California... | reverse complement strand
GTGGATTTTTATGAATTTTGTGATTTTTCATTATTTTTATTTTATTTTTTAATACAAATTTCTGAAAATTTATCATTAGTAAGGTCACTACCTGTTCGAATTGTGGATTTTTATGAATTTTGTGATTTTTCATTATTTTTATTTTATTTTTTAATACAAATTTCTGAAAATTTATCATTAGTAAGGTCACTACCTGTTCGAATTGTGGATTTTTATGAATTTTGTGATTATCTTTTTCTGATTTCTGATTTTCTGATTTTCTGATTTTCTAATTTCTATAAACTTCATTATTTTAATTTTTAATAGTTAGTGTTGGTATAAATGCAGTTGTCGAAACTTGTTTACTTTAAATTTTAGTTAATAAATTTTATTGATTTGTTGCTTAGTTAAAATAATTTAAAATACTATTATAAATTAATAAATAATTTTTGTTTAATAACTATTCGAGTTAGCAAATTAATTAATAAATTTTGTAAGAAGAGAGCCGCTTTAAAAAAGGTTCTCTTCGAGAACCAATATTTATTTAATTAATTAAATAAATAATATAATTTAATTAAATTTTGAAAGAACGATATAACTCATCGAGATGATATTTTGATTATCGTTCAATCTCAATTTACTTATTTTATTTTTATTTTTAAAAACTAATTTGATTAGTTTTTTCTTTTTTACCGTTCTCCATTCTTTTTTCCGATGGTATTGTAATTTAATATTTCTAAGAATAATTGAGATTAACTATAAATTAGATCGTTAGATATTTTCGCTAGTATGTCTTTGCTAAAATATCAAGATAAAAGAAAATAAAAATATGGAATTATTAATTTTTATACGGAACTTAAGTCCTGAAAATTTTTTATGGAATCTGAAAGAATTCCATAAATCAGAAAATTGAGGGATTAAGTAATTTTTATAGAGAATTTCTAAAAGAAATAATCCTGGCAAATATAATTTTATGGTGATTTAATACTTAATCCCATTAATGATATTATAATAAAAATTTTCAAACTTTTATATAATTTAAAATTTTTGTAAAAAATTGTTTTAATTTATTAATTTTAGATAAAAAGTATTTAAAACTAGGCTCGTATTATAAGATCGGTTTTAGTTTATCATAAAAGTTAAATTTGAAAGATAAATCTTGAAAATTAAACTTTTATAAAAGAAAAACTAAAACAAAGAGAATATCAATTTATTTTTATTTTATGGTTTTCTTATTTCTTTGAAATTGCTTTATTGTTACTAAGAAGTTTATAGAGAATTACTATTTTAAAGTTATCGACTGAAAGGAAATATATAGTAATTACGAAAAATTAAGTTTAGATTATTTTTGTAAAATTATTGTTAAATGTAAATTAGAAAATAATTACGAAAAATTAAGTTTAGATTATTTTTGTAAAATTATTGTTAAATGTAAATTAGAAAATAATTACGAAAAATTAAGTTTAGATTATTTTTGTAAAATTATTGTTAAATGTAAATTAGAAAATAATTACGAAAATTTAAGTTTAGATTATTTTTGTAAAATTATTGTTAAATGTAAATTAGAAAATAATTACGAAAATTTAAGTTTAGATTATTTTTGTAAAATTATTGTTAAATGTAAATTAGAAATTTGTTAGGATAAAAAGTCTTTAGGTTTCATATTTCTAAGGTGAACAAATTTAAAAAATTTATTTTATAGTTTTGAAAACTATTTTGCTGTGGCTATAAATTTAGTTAAAAATATATTATTTTTTTTATGAATTAATATTGTTTTTGTTTTTTTATTTTTTTAGTTTAATAATAATATATTATTTTTATTATTTATTAGTAGTATTAAAACAAATTTTTTTTTCTAGACAAATAAATTTGAATAAAAATTTTTTAATTTTTTGTTGATTTTTATTTTATATAAATATTCGTTTTCATTTTTTTAGTTATTCGTTGAGTTGTTTTTTTAGTTTAGATTTTATTTTATTAACAATTATTTGAGTTTTTGGAATATATTTTTTTATAGCGAAGAATTTTAGGTTAATGATTAATAAAGTAGAAGAAAGAAATTTTTTTATAGTTTTTTTTATTTTTTTGATTGAATTATTAAGAATATTAATTCAATTTATAACTATTTTAATTCGAATTTTGGTTAATATTTTTTTAGGTGAATTAATAAAATTTTTGTTAATTTATAATAGAATGAATATATATTTTTTAATTTTTGGAATTTTAGAGATTTTAATTTTATTAATTCAATCAATAATTTTTTATTATATGTTAATTTATTATAGGAGTGAATAAAAATTAATAATTTTGGTTTTTTTAATAAAAATATTTAATTTATATTATGAATTTTATTTTTGTTTAATATTTTTTGGTTTAAGAATGAGTTTTTCTAGTTATTTTTTTAATTCAATTTTAATTTTAATTTTTTTGTTAGTTTTTATATTTAGTTTATTTTATATGAAAAATTATTTATTTTTCATATATTATATATATATATTTTTTTGTTTTTTAATAATAATATTTATATTAAATTTAATTTATGGTTTTCATTTATTATTTTTTGTTTGAGATATATTAGGTTTGGTTAGTTATTTTTTGGTTAAATTTTATTTAAATTGGGAAGCATTATCAGGGGCTTTGAATACTATTTTTAGTAATCGAATTGGTGATTTTTTTTTAATTTATTTTTTTTGTAGAGAATATAAATTTATATTTAGTTTAATAGATATAATAAGGATTTTATTTTTATTTATAAGATGTTTAACTAAAAGTTCACAGTTTCCTTTTTTTGGTTGGTTGGTGAAAGCTATGGTGGCACCAACTCCTGTTAGTTCATTAGTTCATAGAAGAACATTAGTTGTTTCTGGTTGTTTTTTAATGTATATTTATTTTGAGAATTATAATTTTAGTTTTATAATATTTTTATTTTTAATTAGTTTATTGGGAATGTTAATTTCTCTAATATTAATTTTGTTTGAGATTGATGTAAAAAAAATAGTAGCTTATAGAACTATATCTCAAGTTAGTTTGATTTTTTTGTTTTTTAGTTATGGTTGATTTTTTTGATCTTTATTATATTTAATTAATCATGCTTTATTTAAAAGTTTACTTTTTTTATTAGTAGGAACAAAAATTTTTTATGAAAATGGAAATCAAGATTCACGTTATAAAAAGTCCGAAGGAAATAATTTTATTTTTATTTTATTTATATTATGTTATTTTTCTTTAATTGGAATAATATTTTCGGGGGGAATAATAATTAAAGATCAAATTTTAGAATTAAAAATATTAATTGGTGATTTTATATTGTTAGATTTATTATTATTTTTTTGTTATACTGGAACTATAATTTATTCTTTTAAATTTTTGTTTATTTTTATGAAAAGTTTTAATTTATTTTTTTTAAAGTATTCATATTTAAATTTTTTTAGAATATTTATTTTAAGATTTTTTAGTTATTATTATTTAGAAATTATTGTTTGAAATTTTAGTTTAATAAATGTTAATTTTAGTGAGGAAGTAATTTTTTGATTGATACTTTTGTTAAGTTTTATTTATTATTTTATTTTTTTTTTTTTGATTAATATTTATAATGAAAAGTTTTTAGGGGTTTGATTATTTAAAATATTTAGTTTTTTTATTTTTTTAAGAAATTTGGATTTTTATTTGATATGAATAATTTTTAGAATAGAATTAATTTTGGAAAAAATAATATTATTAAGAAAAAAAATTATTTTATTAATAAAGTATTTTTTTTATATATTTTTTTTATTGATAATTATGATGAATATTTTATTTTAAAAAGAATATTTTTTTTTGATGAAAAAGGTAAAAATATTTCTTAAATTATTATATTAAATATTTTTTATTTGCTATAAAAAGAATTTTTAGGTAATGGAAAGGTAGTTCTTATTTTTATTTTCGAAATAAAAGATTAAATTTATATTTTATAATAAAAATATTTTATTTACTATAAAAAGAAAAAAATAATTTTTATTATATTCAGTATATTTATTTTTCATGTAAAAGGAAAAAAATTATTTATAGTAGGAAAGTTTTCTAAACTTTTTATCTTTTTGAACTATAAGTTTTAAAATCATTAAAAAATTTAGTTACAAAAAGTGTGACGCATAAAAATATTGGTTTTATTTATTTATTTTTTTCCTTTTGGAGTGGTTTAATAGGTTTATCATTATCAATATTACTACGAATAGATTTAATAAAATCTGGAATGGTTATTGGTGATGGACAATTATATAATGTTATTTTAACTTCACATGCTTTAGTAATGATTTTTTTTATAGTTATACCTGGTTTAATTGGTGGTTTTGGAAATTTTTTTTTTCCAATTTTAATTAATTGTATTGATTTGTTTTTACCACGAGTAAATAATATATCTTATTGATTTTTACCTGGTTCTTTGATTTTATTAATATTTTCTTTATTTATAGACAAAGGATCGGGTACTGGATGAACATTATATCCTCCTTTGATGATTGATGGACAACCTGGTCGTTCAACAGATTTGGTTATTTTTTCTTTACATTTTTCTGGTATTAGTTCAATTTCGAGAGGAATTAATTTTTTGAGAACTTGTCATGAAATACGATTGGAAGTAAAAACTTTAGAAATTATAAGTTTATTTGTGTGATGTTTAATTATCACGGTTTTTTTATTGGTTTTAAGTTTACCAGTTTTGGCAAGAGGAATTACAATAGGTTTATCTGATCGAAATTTTAATACTGGTTTTTTTGATAGAAATATAGGTGGAAATATTTTAATATTTCAACATTTGTTTTGGTTTTTTGGTCATCCTGAAGTTTATGTTTTGATTGCGCCTGCATTTGGTTTAGTTAGAATAGTAATAGTTTTATTATCTTCTAAAAAAGATTTGTATGGACGAAAAGGAATAATTTTAGCTATTATATCAATTGGTTTTATTGGTTGTTTAGTTTGAGGACATCATATATTTACTGTAGGAATAGATCATGATTCTCGGGCTTATTTTAGTTCAGCAACTATAATTATTGCTATTCCAACTGGAATAAAAATTTTTAGTTGAATAATAACTTTATATGGTTCAAAATTAAATTGAAATTATTTAATTTTATGAATTATAGGTTTTATTTTTATATTTACTGTTGGAGGACTTTCTGGTTTGATTTTAAGAAATGCTGGTTTAGATATTTTTTTACATGATACTTATTATGTTGTAGCTCATTTTCATTATGTTTTAAGGATAGGAGCTGTTTTTGGTATTTTTTTAGGTTTTTTTTTCTCTTATGGTTTTATATTTGGATTAATAATAAATTCAGTTTTAGTTAAGAGTTTTTTTTATATTTTTTTTCTTGGTGTTAATTTAACTTTTTTTCCAATACATTTTAGTGGATTACAAGGTCAACCTCGAAAATATATAAGTTATAGAAGAGATTATTTATTTTGACAAATATTTGCTTCTATTGGTTCTTTATTGAGTTTATTTTCTATTTTTTTGTTAATTTATTTAATTTTGGAAAGAATAATTATTTTTCGTTTATTAATTTTTGATTTATTTTCTTTTTCGATAGTGAGTTTAAATGTAAATAATTATTTTCATACTAATTTAGATTTAAGAATAATTTGATTAAAATCTTCTAATAATTTATTAAGAATATTAATTTTGTAATTTAAAGGAAAATTAGGATTTAAATTATTGTTTTTGTTTGGAATTTAAAATTATGTTGATAAATTATTAAGATTTTCGAAATCACGTACCAGAAGACTCGGCTACACGTGTTTAGCTTTAACTAATAATATTAAAAAATTATCTTATGATTAAATTATTTTAAATTATAAATAGTGGAATATTATTGATTTAAAAGTAAAAAGAAGATAATATAAAATTATTAGTTGACTTGGTTTAGTATCCAATTAAATTAATTAAAATTTAATCTAAAGTAAGGTAAAATAAATAGAATAAATTTGTCGGGAATAAAATTTTTTTTTGGGATTTGATGGTTAATTGGAGAAAACACCTTTTAACTAATTTTTTTGTTTTTTGAATGACTCTTAATTTAATTTTTTATTAATATAAATAATTTAATGTTGAGGTAAATACCAAGAATATATTTTAGTCTTAATTTCATCACATTTTTTTAAAAATTGAATATTTTATTAAAATAAAATTGAAAATGGAAAAAAAAGTAATTAATATTTTTTTTATTTAAATGAATTTAATCTTTATTCAGTACTAATTGTCCATCATTACTTTTAGTAAAAGTTGTAGCATAGTAGATTTATAGGAATTTGAATCTATAGTTTTTTATTATAATTAGTATTTTTGATTTCAAATCATAAGGAAAAAAAATTGTTATATTTAATATTTGGACTTTTATTTTATAAAAAATATTAATTTGTAAAATTAAAGAAAAATGTCTATTCTTAATTATTAATTTTTGGTTTATTTAAAAAAGTGAAGAATAAAGAATATTTTTTTTTTTATTAATTATTTTGGTAATTTTTTGTATTAGATTATTAACTTTACTGGAGCGATATTTTTTATCTTATAGCCAAATTCGTTTAGGACCAACTAAAGTTTTTTTTTTTGGTTTGATTCAAATAATTTTTGACGGTTTAAAATTATTTTTATCTGAATTTATTTTTTTAATTGATCAGGATTATTTAATTTTTGTAATAATACCATTGTTAAGTTTTATATTAATATTGGGAATTTTTTTTATTAATAATTATTATTTTCATTGTCAATCAATTTTAAGAAACTTTTTTTGGTTATTTTTGTTTATAGGTTTTATGGTATTTTTTTTAATTTTAATTTGTTATTTCAGTAAATCGAAGTTTAGTTTAATAGGAAGAATTCGATCATCTTCAGTTATAGTAAGTTTTGATATGGTTTTTATTTTTTTTTGTTTTTTTTTTATTATTTTTTGGTTTGATTTAAGTTTTAATTTTTTTTTTTATTTATTTTTTGGTTTATTTTTTTTTTATATATTATTAATAATAATTTTAGGTGATTTAAATCGCGGTCCAATGGATTTTTTGGAAAGAGAAAGTGAATTAGTGAGAGGTTTTAATTTAGAATTAAGGAGTTTTATTTTTGTTTATTATTTTTTAAGTGAATATGGTTTGATTTTTTTTTTTAGTTATTTTTTTTCTATTTGTTTTGGTTTAATATTTTTAATAATATTTATTTTATTTTTTTTTTTATTAATTTATTTACGAATTGTTTATCCTCGTTTTCGTTATGATATTTTTATATTTATATGTTGATTTATTATTTTATGGGTAGAAATAATTTGATTTATAATATTAATAGTTTTAAAGAAACTATTATAAAAAGTATTTTTATTTTAAGCATAAAAGGTTTTGTTTTTTAATTTATTTATTTTATTTTTTTTTTAGAATTTTAGTAATATTATTATTTTTGAATTTTTTAATTTGATGAATTTTAATATTTTTTTTAAATATTATTTTTTTAGTATTATTAATATTTTGTAGGAATCAATATTTTTTATTAATATTATATTTTTTTTTTCAAGAAATAATAGGTTTTTTTATTTTATTTAGTGTAAATTTTTTTATAGTAATAATATTTTTGATATTAAAAATAGGATTGGGACCTTATTTTTTGATTTATTTAGTTTTTTTAAAAAAAATAAAATGATTGATTTTTTTATTTTTTGTGTATTTAAGGAAATTAATTTATTTTCCAATTTTAATTTATTTTTTCTTTTATTGAGAATTATTTTTATTTGGTTTTTTTTTGTTAAATTTTTTTCAATACATAATTTGTAGTGAAAAAGATTTAATTTATATAAATTCAATAGAGAATTTAAATTTATATTTTTCTATTGAAAATTTGGTTAGAATTGATATAATTTATTTTATTTATATTTATTATTTTTTAATTTTTTGATTTTTTGATTCTAATATTTTTTTTATAAATTTTTCTGATTTAGTAATTTTATTAAGATTACCATTAAATATTATTTTTATTTTAAAATTATATTTTTTGTTTAGATTAAATTTATTATGGGATTTATTATTATTATTTTTAATAATTTTAGGGATAATAAGTCAGTTAATATTTTTATTAAAATTAAATATTTATTTTAATTTTAATTTAAAAAAGGAATTTAAGTTTTTTAGTTTAATAAATTTTTTGATATTATTTATTTTGATTAGAATATTATAAAAAATTATATTGAAGTGATAATTCAAAGAAAATCTAATTGAAAATAATTCATTATAATATTTTAGTTGAATCTAATTATCCAATTTTTTTGTCATTAATTTTAAGTATATTATTTTTTTCGTTAATAATTATATTGAAGATAAATTTAAGAAATATATTTTTAATAGGTTTTTTTTTTGTTTTTTTTTGTTTAATAATATGATTAATAAATATTTTTGCTGAGGGATTAATAGGAAATCATAGTTTTTTTATACAAGATGGATTTAAAATTAGTTTTTATTATTTTTTGTTTAGTGAATTTATATTTTTTTTTAGATTATTTTGGTTTTTTTTTGATACTTCATTAATTCCAATAGAAGAAATTGGTGAATTTTGAATTCCTAAAGGTGTAGAAATAGTTCAACCTTTTTCTATTCCTTTTTTAAATTCTTTAATTTTATTAAGGAGGGCTATTACTTTAACTTGAGTCCATTATGGTTTTTTGAGTTTTAAAAAAAAAATATTATTTTATTTTTTAACTTTATTTTTAGGTTTAATATTTTTAATATTACAATTATTTGAGTATAAAATAATAGTTTTTAGTATTAGTGATGGTATTTATGGAAGTTTATTTTATTTTTTAACAGGTTTTCACGGTTTACATGTTTTTTTGGGTTTATTATTTTTATTAATGAATTTTATTTTGTTAAAAAAAAATAATTTTGTTATAAATCATCATTTAAGTTTTGAGTTTTCTATTATTTATTGACATTTTGTTGATGTAATTTGATTATATTTATTTATTTTTTTGTATTGATGAAGTTAATGAATTTATTATAAAATTAGTATATTTTTTTGTTAATAAAAAGGTTAAATTCAATATTAATTTATTTTAATGAGAATATTTTTTTTCCAAATAAAAGGTTTAATTAAAAAGATTTATTATATTTAGTATTTTTTATTTTTAATAAAAAGGTTTTATCAAAGAAAAATTATTTTAATATTTTTATTTGCAAAATAAAAGATTATTTCAATTAATTAGTTTATTTAAAATTTGGTTCTGAAGAAACTGAGATTATTTAATTATTATATTTATTTATTTTTTTTTTTAATTTATGGAATTCAATAAAGTTAATATTTTTTTTTATTATTTTTATTGTTTTTTATTTTATAATATTATCTAAAAATATAAAAATTATATTATTATTAATTCCTATTTTATTATTTATTAGTGGAATTTTTTTAATATTAAGATATTTAGTTAGTTTTAGTGGTTTTTTGTTTTTGAAGAATTCTTTTTATTATTTTTTATTTTTGTTAATAAATAATTTTTTAATTTTTATTTATTTTAATATAAATTTTTTAATTTTAATAAAATTTTTAAATTTATATTTATTATTTTTATTTTTAGTTTTATTTTTAATAATAATTATTTTTTTGAATTTTTTTTTTAATGATTTAAAATCTATTCGTTTTTTTTAAATTAGGTTATTATTATTTGTTATATTATTATTTTTATTATTAAAATTTTTTCGTTTAATTTTTTTGTTATTAAGTTTAGAATTTTTATTTATTATTTTGTTAGTTTTTTTTTTAATTATAAAAAAAATATTAGAGTATGGAATAATAATTTTATTAGGAATTTTTTCGAGTATAATATGTATTGTTATTTTTTTAAAATTTATTATAATAATAGGTTGTGATTTTGTTAAATTTTAATTTATTTAGTATTTTATTTAGTTATAATGAAATAAATTTTTTTCATGATTATAATTGTTATTTATTAGTTTATATTATAATTTTTATTTTATATTGTTATATATTTTTTATAAGGAATTTATTTTTTCAGAAGATTTTATTAAATTACAAAATGGTTGAATTTAAGTGTTGTTTATTACCTTTTTTAATTTTATTAATACAGTTATTTCCAAGTTTAATATTATTTTTTGAAATAATTTTTTTTTTAGAAGAATATAATTTAACTGTTAAGGTAATTGGACATCAGTGATATTGGACTTATGAATATAGGGATTTATTTAATTTAAGATTTGATTCATATATATTGAATATGGAATATTTAATGTTAGGAAGAGAAATATTTTTAGAAGTAGATAATCGTTTGGTTTTACCAAACGATTTATTAATTCGTTTTGTTTGTTCTTCATCTGATGTAATTCATGCATGGGTTTTACCAATATTTTTTTTAAAAACAGATGTTATATCTGGTTTAATAACGGTTTTCAGATTTAATTTTGATATATTAGGTTTGTTTTTTGGTCAATGTTCAGAGATTTGTGGTATTAATCATTCATTTATGCCAATTTTGGTTGAAATTACTTTATTTGATTTTTTTAAGTTAAATTTATTAACTAATTGATTATTTTATTTTTGTTGAAGCAAGAGAAAATATTAGTCGTTTAAATTTTTTTTATTAGTTTTAAAAATAATAAAAAATGTTTTTAAGTGATTAGGGATTAGATTAACAATTGTATTATTTATTATTATAAGTTTTTTGAATATTATTTTGATTTTTTGTTGTTTAATTTCTTTTTTTTGTATTAAATTATTTTTATATTTTTTGTTAATTTTAATTTTTTATATTTGTAATTTTATCTATAATAATTTGTTAAAATTTTTTTCTAATTTGGGTGAATTAAAATTAGAGATGAATTGATTAGATTTTTTTTTATTATTAATATCATTTTTATTTATTATTAGGATATTTTCAATTGGTTGTGTTAATCATTCTTTATTAGATCGGGGTTTAATAATGGGTTCTTTATTGTGTTAATTATTAAAATATTATTTTGGTTTTTTAGTGAAATTTTTTATTTAATTTATTTTTATACGAAAAATTATTAGGGAGAAGATTTTGATTTTTTGTTATTTAGAGTTTAAGTTCTTTATAGAACAAAATTTTTTATCTTTTTAGTATTCTATTGAAATAGAAGAATTATAAATTAGTTAATTCTAATTTTATTTATTTTATATGAATTATATAAAATTTTAAATTTTTTGATTTTAGTTTATTTACGTATTTAGTTGATTTTTTTAATAGATTTAGTTCATCTGTTGATGTAACACAGAGTGGCTCTTTAGTTAATTTACCTGAAGTTAAAAATGGTCAATTATATGATATAACTTTTGGTTATCATCAAGAATATTTCAAGGAAATTAAGGTGCTCATCCTGATAAAGATCGTAATTTTTATAGTTGTGATATTGTTATATGTCAATCACAAGCTTTAGAAGAATATCATAATGAATTAAATCAATCTGTTAGTGAAAAAATAGTTATTTTTATTAATAGAGATATAAGGAGATTTAATTTTTAAGTTAAATCCAATTCGTAATGTTTGGAATTTACCAAGGTAGAATTATACGTTAAATTTAGAAGAATTGTTGAAAAGAATGAATTCTTAATGGAAACAGTAAGGATATTTTTTATATAATTATTTTTAATATTATTAAAAATAAAGCTATTAATTTCAATTGAATTTTTTATTGTGATTAAAAAAGTTTTTGGCTAAATTATTTTTTTAGATTATTTTTTATTGTTGAAAAAATTAAAAACAAATTGTTTTTTACAATAATTAAAATTTATAATATTTCAATTTTTAATTTTTAGTTTTAAATAAAAATTACAAATATGAAAAATAAAAAAATTTTGTTATAAATTAAATTAATTTATTTATATTAAAAATATTTTTTATAATTTTTATTTTTTTTTATTTTTTTAAAAAAAAAATAATTTAATTATAATTATTTATTTAAATTTAATAATTAAATATAAAATTTTTTATTAAATAAATTTAATAATAAATGTTTTTTAAATTCTTTGAGGTTTTGATTTTTGATTTTTTGTTTCTGCTCATTGTTAAAGAAAAGCACTTTTAGCGTGATTGGTCAAAGGTAGCGAGGTAATTTGTTTTTTTATTGAATTCTAGTATGAATGGATTTTTTGTTATTAAATATATTGATTTTAAAAAGAATTTTAAATTTATTTAAAAAATAATAAATAAAATAAAACTAAGAAAAGTCTTTAGAAATTTATTATTTAATTTAATTAGGGAAATAAAATAATTAATATTTTTTTCTTAATCAAAAAAAAAAATTTCTCTAGAGTTAACAGAAATAAATATTAATTTATTATTTTTACATCGATGTTGTTTTATTTAATATTAAAAATGAGAAACTTTTGAGTGAGAGACTGTTCTTCTTTTTTTAATACGTGAAATTAGTTTAATTCGTTGTGAAATAGAGTTGTTTATCTAGTTTATTAAATTAGAAAATAAATAGTACGAAAGGAAAATTATTTTAAATTAAATTTTTTAATTAATATTTATTGTTATTTTTTCTTTAGTATTTTTTTTTGTAACTTTTTTTTTTAATAAAAAAAAAAATAAGTTAATGAAAAATTCTTATTTCGAAAGAGGTTTTAATTATTTGGGAAAATTACTATTTAGTTATAGAATTCATTTTTTTATAATTATTTTAATTTTTATTTTATTTGATCTGGAATTATTTTTATTTTTATTTATTTATTTTAATTTAAATTTGATTTATTGAATAATTTTTTTATTAATTATTTTTATTATGATAACTTTAGTTTTGGAATGAAAATATATTAAATTAATTTGATTTTTGTAGAAAAATTTTTTAAAAAAATATTAAAGTTAAATGGAGCAGATTTTATTTTGAATTATTTTTTTAATTTTGGTAGTTTTTTAGGAATTATTTTTTTTATGCAAGTAATTTCTGGTTTATTATTAAGTTTATTTTATGAATCTAGAAGAAATTTTTCTTTTGATTCAATTCAATATTTAATAATTGAGATTAATAATGGTTGGTTAATTCGTTTAATTCATTTTAATATAGTTTCTTTATTTTTTATATTAGTTATATTACATATATTAAAGGCTTTATTTTATTTTAGATTTCGTTTAAAAAAAGTTTGAAATATTGGTTTATTAATTTTTTTGATATTAATATTGGAAGCTTTTTTAGGTTATATTTTGATTTGATCTCAGATATCTTTTTGGGCTGCTACTGTTATTACTAGTTTAATTAGAGTTATTCCAATTTATGGAAAACAATTGATTATTTTTTTTTGGAGAGGTTATTATTTGAATTCTTTTTCTTTAAAGTTTTTTTTTATTTTACATTTTATTTTACCTTTAATTATTTCTGTTTTAGTTTTTTTTCATTTATTTTTTTTACATAATTATAGAAGATCAAATAATTTATTTAATTCTTCTAAATTAAATAAGCGAAGATTTTTTCCTTTTTATTGAGTAAAAGATTTTATTAATTTAATTTTTATTTTATTATTTTTTTTATTTTTTTTATTTAATCCTTTTAAATTTAATGAATCTTTAAGTTTTGTTTTTGTTAATAATTTAGTTTCCCCTATTCATATTGTGCCAGAGTGATATTTTTTATGAGCTTATGCTATTTTACGGGCTTTCAGAATTAAATGAGTAGGAGTTTGTATGATATTAATTAGGGTAATAATCTTTTTTAGTTTACAAAAAAGATTATTAAATTATGATTTAATTAGTTATATATTTATTAAATTTTTTTGTTTAAATTTTTTAATTTTAATTTGATTAGGGAGCCAAGAACCAGTTTTTCCTTTTGTAAATTTATCTTTATTATTTTCTTTAATTTATTTTATTTTATTAATAATAATGGATCATCTATTATAAAAAATATTTTTAAATTAGATTTAAAAGATATTTGATTAATTAATTTATTTTAAAAAAAATTTATTTTTTGGTTAAATAAGATTAAATTAATTTTTGATTTTATTTATTTTTTAATATTATTTTTTTTATATTTAGATAATATTGGATTTTTTTTTTTATTAGATTTTTTTTTTAGTTTTTGTTTATTTTTATTTAGCTTGGTATTTTATTTTTTAATAAAATTATTAAGAAATGATCGAATTTCTTGATTATTAAGAATTATATTATCATTAATCAGTTTTAATTTTTTTTTTTGTTGAAGAATAATTAATTTTATTGTTTTTTTTGAGTTAAGATCAATAATAGTAATTATTATAGCTTTAATTTTTGGAATTCAGGTTGAAAAGATTAATTCATTTTATTATTTTTTTTTTTATAATTTAATTAGTTTTTTACCTTTTTTTTTTTTGATAATTTATTTTATGAAATCAATAATTATTTTAAATTTAATTTTTTTAAATTTTTTTATAGATTATTTTTATATATTTTTTTCTTTATTAGTTTTTTTTGTTAAATTTCCTTTATTTTTTTTTCATTTTTGATTACCGAAGATTCATGTTGAGGCTTCAACTTTTTCTAGAATATTATTAGCTAGATTGTTGTTAAAGTTTGGTGTATTTGGTTTGTATCGATTTTTATTTTTATTAAAATATAATTTTTTTTTGGTTTTTTTTTATATTTTTTTTTTTGGTTTAATTATCAGTTTATTAATCTGTTTAAGACAAAGAGATTTAAAAAGACAAATTGCTTATTCTTCAGTTTCACATATAAGGGTAGTTTTTTTTAATTTAATTATTTTTAGTTCAATTATGGAAAAATATTCTTTTTTAGTCACTTTGGGTCATGCTTTTAGAAGATGTTTGAGTTTTTGGTTGGTGGGGGAAATTTTTTATTCTTGTCAAAGTCGTTTAGTAATAGAAGTTAATTCTTTTTTTTTAAGTAATAATAAATTTAGTTTTTTATTTACTTTAATATTAATATTATTGGGTTCATTTCCTTTTAGTTTAAGTTATTTTACTGAATTTTATATAATTTATATTTTTAGAAAGAATTTTTTTTTTATATGGTTTTTTATTTGATTTTTTTTTTTTGATTTATTTTTTGTTAAATTTTTAATAACATTAATTTATTTTGGAAAGAAATATAAGAAAGTAAATAGAATAATATATATAAATTTAAGTTTATTAATTTTTTGGTCTTACAATTTTTTTTTTTATTTGTAATTAGATAATTTATTATATAAAGTATTTTTTTTTGTCATGAAAAAGGTTAAATTATTTTTTTGAAAATTATCGAAAAATTAGAAAAAGTCGATTTTTTACTGCTAGAGAAAAAAAGATCAAAAAAATAACTATTAAAAAATTTGTCTTAAAACGAAGGATAAGATATTTTTTTAAAAAAAATGGTTGTTTTGTTTTTGTTTTTAGCTTTAATTAGGTTTTTGTTATATAATAAAATTTTTTTAAAAATCTTTCAAAATTTTTAAATTTTATTTAAAAATAAATTTAACAAAAAAAATTTTATTATATAACAAAAACTAAGTTTAATTAAATTCGAATTAATATAAAAATTTTTTAGATTTTGGTATCTATAATTTTAATTCTAATTATTATGTTTTTTTTATTAAAATTTTATTTATAATAAATTTACAATATTAAACTAACAAAAAAATGCAATTGTTAAAGATTATTGGAAAAAAGGTTTAGCACGCCTAAGTAATGATTGAAGGAATAGGTCAGGCAAAGTTAAAAATAGGGTAGATTAAAAAAACTAAAAGTGGGCTGGCGGCTATGCTGTTTTAGTTTTGCTTTAAATCTTTGATAGAGTTTTAATAGTTCATGGATCAGGATTAGTAATTTTGAACTTAGCGAAATTGGGTTATTTTTTGGCTTCTAATAATGAGTTATTATTAGAAGCCAAATAACTCCTTAATTACTAATTACACCCTCCTATATTCTAAGACGTAGGTTTTTTTTTGTTTTTTTTTATTTTATTAGTTCCGTTAAGAAAAGCTTTGTCATTGTAATCATCGAAAGATAGATTAGGTTAATATTATATTAACAAAACTGCGAAATAATTAGTAGTGGTTTAATAGGTACAACATAGAGGCTAAAGAAAAAATTCCAATAATTAATTTCAAACATTAATAGAGATATTGATAGATAAATTTATTGTCAAAATAAATAAAATTTTAATAGGTTTTATATTAACTAACTATCTATATTTTTTTTGGGTGAATAAATTTTGAAGTGATTAAAATTATTCATTTAATTTTGTTGAATGAATAGGATGAAATATAGTAGAAATTGAAATCTGAAAAAAAATAAAACTTTTTTTTAAATAGGCCCCTGGCTAAAGGGCTTACCTTTATGGTAATAATTAGTGATGTTAATATAATAGAAAAAATTAAAGGTGGCCAGTGGGTAATCCTTGTAAGTCCACAAAATGTCCAAAGGTATTTCATTAGAGCATCCTGAGAGCATTTTTTGTTTTTATTAATTTATTATTTATTAATTTATAATAGTATTTAAGTTTAATTAAATTTTTAATTAATCATTTTATAATTTATTAATTTATTTAATAAATTATTAGTTTATAATTATTAGAATTTTAGATGAATTATTAATTTATTTTATTAGTTATTTTTGTTTTCTAATTTAAGAGATATTTTTTTTTCAGCTTACCGTTGTCGATTTTTTTTAAAGATGGAGAAATATAAAAATAACTAATAAATATTTAATAATAGTAAAAAAAAATCTAATAAATTATGTTTACTATATAAATTTTTTCAAATTAAAGTAAATTTTGTTTTTAATTCAAATTTCTGAAAATTTATTGTTAGTAAGGTCACTACCTGTTCGAATTGTGGATTTTTATGAATTTTGTGATTTTTCATTATTTTTATTTTATTTTTTAATACAAATTTCTGAAAATTTATCATTAGTAAGGTCACTACCTGTTCGAA
>Ga0315911_1000069_pt1 | contig 17479 bp, 16 predicted proteins | sample Edanod1MG_FD_207737 | JGI IMG/M metagenome (GOLD analysis project Ga0315911, IMG submission 207737) | Root nodule microbial communities collected in Santa Monica, California, United States - Edamame nodules 1 | ecosystem: Host-associated > Plants > Roots > Nodule | place: USA: California... | reverse complement strand
GCCAGGACCCATTACCCCAACCGCTTGTTTTTGTGTGACGCTGGGGCCACTATCGCACTCTCAATCGAATTCGGTGGTTATGGGTCCTGGCTTTCGCCAGGACGACGACGTTGGGAAGCCACTCGCTACAACTCTCACACCGTCACCCTGAGGAGGCCGCGAAGCGGCCGTCTCGAAGGGTCGACGGCCACCAGCCGGGCCGTGCATCCTTCGAGACGCGCTACGCGCTCCTCCAGCGACAAAGGCGAAGCCTTTGCGCGGGGATGACGGGTTCGGAGATGTTCCCCGCCTACACCTTCACCATGCGCTTGCCGCGGTTTTCGCCGGCCAGGAGCCCGATCAGTGCCTGCGGCGTGTTCTCGAGGCCGTCGATGACGTCCTCCTGCACCTTGAGCTTGCCCGAGGCGACCCAGGACTGCAGGTCGGCGAGCGCGGCGTCGCGCTGGTCCATGTAGTCCATCACGATGAAGCCCTGCATGATCAGCCGCTTCACCACGATCAGGCCGGGCACGCCGCGCGGGCCGTGCGCGGAGGGGACGCCGTCATATTGCGAGATCGCGCCGCAGCAGGCGATCCGGCCGCGATTGTTCATCTGCGCCAGGCAGGCCTCCAGAATGTCGCCGCCGACATTGTCGAAATAGACGTCGATGCCCTTGGGCGCGGCCGCGCGCAGCGCCTTGTAGGTGGCGCCGTCCTTGTAGTCGACCGCGGCGTCGAAGCCGAGCTCGCTCGTCAGCCAATGGCACTTGTCCTTGCCGCCGGCGATGCCGACGACACGGCAGCCCTTGATCCTGGCGATCTGGCCGACGATCGAGCCGACCGAGCCGGCGGCCGCCGACACCACTACGGTCTCGCCCTCCGTGGGCTTGCCGACGTGGAGCAGGCCGAAATAGGCGGTTAGGCCGGCGATGCCGTAGACGCTGAGCAGATGCGTCATCGGCTCGAGCTTCGGCATTTTGGCGAGATGCTTGGCGGGTACGGCGGCGTAGTCCTGCCAGCCGGTGTCGCCGAACACGATGTCGCCCGGCTTCAAGCTCGGGTCATTCGACGACACCACCTCGGCGATGCTGCCGCCAGCCATCACGGTGTTGGCTTCCACCGCAGCGCGGTAAGTGGCGCCGTGCATCCAGGCGCGGTTGGCGGCATCGAGCGAGATGTAGCGCGTCCGCACCAGCGCCTCGCCGTCCTTCGGTGCGGGGATCGTCCCCTTGGTCAGGCGAAAATGCTCGGGGCCAAGCTTGCCGGTCGGCTTTTCGACAAGCAGGATCTGGCGATTGACGGTGTCGTTCATTGGTGTCTCCCCCTTTTGCCTTCCCTTGGCGTTGGTCGTTTCGCATGCAAATTGACTACGACGCGCGCAGCGCCTTGCACAGATTGTGCGCTGCATGAACGCTAATCCGCGCGCTGGCATTCCACAACGGGAACGTTTCGGCAAAGTCGCGCTGGACGCCAAGCGTGTTGCGTAGCTGCGTAAATCTGCCACACTTGCCCTCCGCCGGGAACTACGGGGGTAAGAGAATGTCCAGCAGGTTTACGCAGTATATCCTGATTGCGATGGTCCTTGGCATCGCGATGGGGACGATTGTCTTCAACTACTTTCCTGACAGCCGTGCCGAGATCGCAGCAGACGTCAACCTGATCGCGATGCTGTTCCTGCGCCTGATCAAGATGATCATCGCGCCGCTGGTTTTCGCGACCCTCGTCGGTGGCATCGCCCATATGGGAAGCGGTGCCAAGCTCGGCCGCATCTTCGCCAAGACCATGGGCTGGTTCGTCTCCGCCTCCTTCGTCTCGCTGCTGCTCGGCCTCGTGATGGTCAACCTGCTGCAGCCCGGCGCCAACTTCCCCGGCACGCTGCCCGACAAGGCCCAGTCGACCGGGCTGCCGGTGTCCGCGTTCTCGATCGAAAAATTCCTCACCCATCTGATCCCGACCTCGATCGCGGACGCGATGGCGCAGAACGAGATTCTGCAGATCGTCGTGTTCGCGGTGTTCTTCGCGGTTGCGCTCGGTGCGATGCCTGAACGGGCCAAGCCGATCATGAGCCTGATCGACGACCTCGCGCACATCATGCTCAAGGTCACCGGCTATGTGATGCTGTTCGCGCCGCTCGCGGTGTGGGCCGCGATCATGGCGACCGTCTCGAAGAACGGCCTCGGCGTGCTCTGGAAGCTCATCGTCTTCATGGGCGGCTTCTATCTCTCGCTCCTGATCCTATGGGGCATCCTGGTCGTCGTCGGGTTCATCGTGATCGGGCCGCGCTACAGCCATCTCTTGCGGCTGATCCGCGAGCCGCTGATGATCGCGTTCTCGACCGCCTCGTCGGAGGCGGCCTATCCGAAGACGCTGGAGGGGCTGAACAGGTTCGGCGCCTCCTCGCGCATCTCGGCCTTCGTGCTGCCGCTCGGCTATTCCTTCAACCTCGACGGCACGATGATGTACTGCACCTTCGCGAGCATTTTCATCGCGCAGACCTACCACATCGAAATGTCGGTCGGCACGCAGCTCGCGATGCTGGCGACGCTGATGATCACCTCGAAGGGCGTTGCCGGTGTGCCGCGCGCCTCGCTGGTGGTGATCGCCTCGACGCTGGCGCAGTTCAACATCCCCGAGGCGGGCCTGCTGATGATCATGGGCATCGACACCTTCCTCGACATGGGCCGCAGCGCCACCAACGTGATCGGCAACTCGCTGGCGACCGCCGTGGTCGCGAAGTGGGAGGGCGAGCTGAAGGCCGAGCACGAGCTCGGGCCCGACGACGCGGTGCCGCAGGATGCGGTGCCGGGCGCCGTGATGGCCGGCCATTGAGGGGAGGGATGCATGCATCGCGCCCGCTGGAGGCCGATACGGGCTGAGGCGCCTCTACTGTCGACATGCCTGCTGTCAGCGTGTCTGCTGGCGGCAAGCCTGCTCGCCGCACCGGCGTCCGCACAGCCGGCGGGCGAGGGGCTCAGCCCCACGCTCGCCAACATCAAGGCCACGCACACGGTGCGGATCGGCTATCGCGAAAGCTCGCTGCCGTTCTCGTTCCTCGACCACTCCAACCGGCCGATCGGCTACAGCCTCGAGCTGTGCGATGCGATCGTCGAGGAGATCGGGACCGAGGTCGACGACGCCAATCTCAAGGTCGACTACGTCAAGGTCACCTCCGACGACCGCATTCCGGCGGTCGTCGACAAGAAGATCGACCTCGAATGCGGATCGACCACGGCGAATGCCGAGCGCGGCAAGCAGGTCGCATTCTCGCCGCTGATGTTCGTGGCCGGCACCAAGCTGATGGTGCCGAAGGCCTCCGGCGTCACCCAGGTTGCCGACCTCAAGGGCAAGACGGTGGTGGTGACCAAGGGCACCACCAATGAGCAGGCGATGCACAATGTCGACGCCAAGCAAAAGCTCGGCCTCAACATCGTCACCGCCCCCGACCACGAGCAGTCCTACCAGATGCTGGCGGACGGCAAGGCGGACGCGTTCGCGACCGACGACATCCTGCTTTACGGCCTGATCGCGCGGCACAAGTCGCGGGACAAATTCCGCGTCACCGGCGACTACCTGTCCTACGATCCCTACGGCATCATGTACCGCAAGGGCGAGCCGCAGATGAAGGACGTGGTCGAGCGCGCGTTCCGCAGGCTCGCCTCGAACCGCGACATCGTCCCGCTCTACAACAAATGGTTCGTCGCCCGGCTGCCGACCGGCGAGAAGCTCAACGTCGCGCTGTCGCCGCAGCTCGAAGAGGCGTTCAAGGCGCTCGACGATTCACCGGGCGGGTCGAACTAGCCGCGAGGTTCGACCTCTCCCCTTGCGGCAGGGCAATCGCATTTCGTGGCGGTGCCCTCGTGGCCATCCTTCGAGACGCCCGCCTTCGGCGGGCTCCTCAGGATGAGGTCTTGTTTTGCGGCACAATAGTAGACCCTCATGGTGAGGAGCGCCACTTGCGGCGCGTCTCGAACCACGAGGCCCAGCACTTGCGCGGTCGCCAAGGGGCATATGCGATAACCCTGCCCCTTGCGGGGAGAGGTCGGGAAGTCTGGCGCGCGTCACCGCCAATAGCGGCGCGACAAATCCAGGCACTGCCGGACCCAGTATCCGTTCACATGGATCAGCTGGCATGTGCTCGGAGGCGGCTCCTTGATGATCGGGTAGCCGTGGATGTCGATGTTCGTCGGGGCCGTGACGCCGCGCCAGAACACGGCGTTGGCGGCCGGAGGATTGAAGGCGGCGGCGAACGCCGCGATTGCGAGTAGGCCCAAAAGAAGTTTGCGCATAATCTGTGTCCGGATCAATCAATGCGCGGAAGCGTACTCCCTTGCGCGGGATGAGCAAGGCGCTGAATGGATCAAAATGACGGCCAGAGCTTCGGTGCCAGCCGCACCACCGCCCCCGCGTCAGCCGCCGCGAACCGCCATACATGCGAGGGCAACGATGCCGACCGCCGCCAGAACAACCATGACCTGGAAAATCGCGCGCCCAAGAATCGCTCCAATCGCACCCATTAAAGCTCCGTCGATCCGGCGGGATCTTTCTTCGAGTGTCCACGCGCCGCGATCTCTGGAGCATCATCGGCAGGCAAGATTCGGTTGTTGAAGTCGGCGAGCTCGTCGCTTCACCGGCTAATGTCGTTCGGCGACAAGTCGATCGACCTGTTGCTTCAGCTCTGCTTCCATTTCGGAGATGACGTCGTGCGGCAGGCGAGCGCGAAGCGGATCGGTCGTTTCGTGCGGCTTCCCGGGCGGCTTGACGAGCGCGGGTCGTTCAAGGGCCTGATCCTCAATCAATCGTCGAGAGGACACATAGCCTGTCGCGCCAGCCGTCACGTCAGTTCCGTGGGGTTCGCAAGAATCCTGATCCGGCTGCACCGCGTTCTTCATGAGCTTTGCCTCCTGGCACTATGTCGCAAGAATTCCCTTGCTCAGGCCCGAACCATTCGGCTCGTCCGGCTCGTCGCCCATCAATGACGCCGAAACCTCCAAAGTTGTTCCGCTCGGAACCTGCAAAGGTCCGCCGGAGCAGTCCCTCATGAAGCGGGAACCAGAACCATAAACATCCTCATTCGTTAACTCTGGTTGGTTGTTTGGAGGTTGCCATGGGTCACGCGAGGCCAATTCGACAAATAGCCGTTGTCGTTGAAGACGACACGATCCAGCGCGACATGATTGCGCTGTTGTTGCAGGAAGGTCATTTCGACGTCATCCAGTGCGAAGACGCCGAGACGGCAGCGCTGGCCATCAAGATGCGTCATCCGTCGCTGGTGGTCACCGACATCAAGCTCACGGGCAAAATGGATGGCGTCGAACTTGCTCGTTTGGCCCTCGATTGCGACCCGGGCGTGCGCGTCCTTGTCATCTCGGGCCGGCCCCCGGACAGCGCGCTGCCCGAGGGCGTCAAGTTTTTCGAGAAGCCGGTTTATCCACCCATGCTGCTGCGAGAGCTGGCGTCGTAGGTCTCGCCGATGGGTGGCCCATGCAAGACGATCCTGAAATCGATTGGCACCGGGAGCAGATTGCGAAGAACCGGGAGCTGATCGCGGAATTGCAATCCGGAAATACGGCGGGGGCTGACGTGTTTCCAGAGACGCAAGCCGAGATCGACCGTCTCACGGCACAGATCGAGCAATCGGAACTGATCGTCGCCGCCTATGAAAAGGAGCACCCGCAAGGCTGATTGGGCGCCCACAGTGCAGGATAGCGCCGTCGAGCCCGCGTCATCGGGCCGGGAGACGTTACGCGAACACTTCGTCCAGCGCCGCCGAATAGGCCGCCTCGACCAGCGCCGGATGCCGGTGCCCCAGCGCTTCCATCTTCACCCCGGAATTCACCTCAAGGATTTTCCACACGCCCTCCGTGCGCACGACGTCGATCGAGGCGAAGCGGATGCCGACGGCTTGCGCGGCCTTGATCGCGAGCGCGACGCAGGCCTCGCGCGTCGCGTCATCGGCGAGCAGCACGGGCTCCGCGCCGGCATCGAGGTTGTGCCGCCAGTTGAGCAGAAGCCGTTCGCCGGCGGGCGGAACGGCGTCGAGCGCGGCGGCATCGAACTCCTCGGCGATGGTCTTGAGTTGCTCGTCCGTCGCGTTCGCCTGCGCCAGTGCGCGCAGCGACTGGATGCCGTCGCCAACCACCGACGGGCGCGTCTTGCCGTAGACGATCAGCGCGCGCGCATCGAGCAGCACCACGCGCACCTCGTCCGCGATCTCGGCGTAGGGCGAGATGGCAAGACTTGGATGCGCGGCAAGGATGCGCGCAACCGCCGTCTCCAGCTGCGCTCGCGTCGTCACGCGGAAGACAAGCTCGCCGGAGGTCCCCTCATTGGGCTTCACGACCAGCCCCCGCGGATGCTGTTCGAGCAGACGCTGCATCGCGTCCAGCGAGTCCGATCCCGGAATGTGCTTGCTGAACTTCGCACCCAAAAACAGCGTGTGCGGAATGGCGGGAACGCCGGCCGATGCCAGCACGTCCGCGCAGGCCGATTTGTCATTGGCGACCTGATGCGCGACCGCGCTGTTCAGCCCGACGTCGTAGCCGATCGCGAGCCGCCGCGCGTTGCCCTTGGTCATGGTGACCAGCCAGCCGCCGGACTGCACCTCGACGGCAATCGCGTGCGCCAAACAATATTTTTTGATGGTTTCCAGGAAGATTCGCTGGCTGATCAGGACCACGAGATCATTTTCCCTTCACCGCGGTTTTCGTAGCAATTAATTGCCAGATCGATGCCGATCTCAGCAAGTAAATTACGTGCAGTCCCACGTGTTAACGATGACGCGGTTGAACCTCTGCGCGAAATCGAACGACTGCCATTCTGAGATCGCAATTGCACGCCAGTTGATCTTGACTATCTCCTGCATTGGCGCAATGGACACGCGAGATCTTCAGTGATTTCGGCCACTTCCGCGCCGTCGCGAGCAGTCTAAGCATGACCCGGAAAAGTGGGCACCGGTTTTCCGAACAGGTCATGCGCCAATAGAGTCAAATCATTCTAATTCTGGTCAGTCGAGAAAACGAAACCCCATGAGCGCGTTCTATCGAGAGAAAGTTCTTTCCGTTCAGCACTGGACCGATACGCTTTTCAGCTTCCGGGCGACCCGCGATTCCGGTTTCCGCTTCCAGAACGGGCAGTTTGCCATGATCGGCCTCGAGGTCGACGGAAGGCCGCTGCTGCGCGCCTATTCGATGGCGAGCGCCAATCACGAGGAAGAGCTCGAGTTCTTCTCGATCAAGGTGCAGGACGGCCCGCTCACCTCCAAGCTGCAGAAGATCCGCGAGGGCGACACCATCCTGGTCGGCCGCAAGGCGACCGGCACGCTGATCACCGACAACCTGATTCCCGGCAAGCGGCTGATGCTGCTGTCGACCGGCACCGGCCTCGCGCCGTTCGCCAGCCTGATCAAGGACCCCGAGGTCTATGATCGCTACGATCAGATCCTGCTGGTGCATGGCTGCCGCCAGGTCTCCGAGCTCGCCTATGGCGAGGAGCTGGTCGCCAAGCTGCGCGACGACGAATTGTTCGGGCCGCTGCTGTCCGAGAAGCTCTCGTACTATCCGACCGTGACGCGCGAGCCGTTCCGCAACCGCGGCCGCATCACCGACCTGATCACCTCCAACCAGCTGTTCACCGATCTGCATCAGGGTCCGCTCGACATCGAGACCGACCGCATCATGATGTGCGGCAGCCCGGCGATGCTGGAAGAGCTGAAGCAGCTGTTCGAGACGCGCGGCTTCAAGGAAGGCAGCGGCAATACCCCCGGTCACTTCGTGATCGAGAAGGCGTTCGTCGAGCGCTAGGGCCGTGAGCTTTTAAGATTGTCGTCCTGGCGAAAGCCAGGACCCATAACCACCGCTCTTTGTTTGTCGAAGGCTGGGGCCCCATCGGGCTCCAGCCTTTTGCATTTGTGGTAATGGGTCCTGGCTTTCGCCAGGACGACCCGTGAGTATGTGGCGCCGTCCATTCCCCCACTGCTATAACTGCCCCAACGCCGCGCAGCCGTTTCCCGAACGCGGCGATCAGGGAGTAGCACCTTGTCCATCACCGATCCGGATGCACCGAAGACCGCCTTTGTGTTCGCCGGCGGCGGCAGCTTTGGCGCGATCCAGGTCGGCATGCTGCAGGCGCTGGCCGCGCATGGCGTGGTCGCCGACATGGTGGTCGGCTCCAGCGTCGGTGCACTGAACGGCGCGTTCTATGCCGGCGACCCGACGGTCTCGGGCGTCGCGCGGCTGGCCGAGATCTGGCGCGGCCTCAACCGGCAGGACGTGTTTCCGGTGACCTGGCGGACGCTGGTGAGCTTCCTGTGGCGGCGCGACTTCCTGATCCCGCATGACGGCGTCCGCAAGCTGATCGACGACTACATCCCGTTCCGCAATCTCGAGGACGCGCGGATCCCGATCCACATCGTCACCACAGACATCATCAGCGGCGACAGCGTGGTGCTGTCGGAAGGCTCGACAGCCGAGGCGATCGTCGCATCGACCGCGATCCCGGGTGCATTCACGCCGGTGCATTACCGCGATCGTTTCCTGGCCGATGGCGCGATCTCCAGCAACACGCCCGTCCGCGTCGCGGTCAGGCACGGCGCCAAACGCCTGATCGTGCTGCCGACCGGGCATGCCTGCGCCAACCAGGCGCCGCCGGTCGGCGCGCTCGCCAATGCGCTGCATGCGCTGACGCTCCTGATCGCGCGGCAGCTCGTCAACGAGCTCGAGAACATCGCGCCCGATGTCGAGTATTTCGTGGTGCCGCCGCTCTGCCCGCTGGTCGGCTCGCCCTACGATTTCTCCCGGACCGCAGATCACATCACCCGGGCGCTGGACACCACCAACGCCTGGCTTGACGGCGACGGCCTGAAGCCCGGGCATATCCCGCACGAATTGCAGCCGCACGAGCATTGATGCGGACGACCGCGCAGGTGGTGACGCCGCGTCGTGTGACGCTTCAAAACGGAAACCATCCTCATCGTCGTCCCTGCGAAAGCAGGGACCCATACGCCGCCGCGGACTTTGTTGCAGGGACTCGTCGTTCCAGCATCGCCCGACAATTGGCAGTTTGTGGTTATGGGTCCCTGCTTTCGCAGGGACGACGTGCTGGAGGGGCCGCGGCGGGCGTCTCGAAGGATGGCCGCAGGGAAGTACCGTGCCAGGTTTTCCCATATGTGGTGCGACCTCGCCCGCAAGCGCATGGCGCAGCTTCCGGGCGAGAGGCGTCTCTACGATTTCTGGATAATGGAAAAGTACCGCTGATTTGCCCGACGTGTCAAGTCGCCCTGTCGAGCGCCGGCCGCAGCCGGCTCCTTTGCATGGGGTTGTTTTCGATATTTTGGCAGCGCGCTCCTGCGACGGCAGATTATCGCATCCGCTGCGCTCCGTTGCAGTGCAAAAGGCGATACCGTTTCAATTTGACCGGTATCCGCACCCGCCCATTCGGGCGGTTGTCACATCTGTGACTGCTCGGCCGTATAACCGTAGTGCACTTGTTCCGCGAGTTGGATTAGGCTCGCGGCCGACAGGGCATTTGGCCAGACCGGAGGAATTTCATGGATACGATGCTGCTTCCGTTCTCGCCACGCTTCATCGTGCTGACCATCTGCGCCGTCGTCACCGCACTGCTGCTGCTGGTTGGAATTTTCGATCACAAGGTCTTCAAGATCGTTCTGATTCCGCTGGTTATCTTCGGCGCGCTGACATTGCTCGGCATCCGCGACCTCACCCAGAAGAACCACGCGGTGCTGCGCAACTACCCGATCTCGGCGCATATGCGCTTCCTGCTCGAGGAAATCCGCCCGGAGATGCGGCAATATTTCTTCGAGAGCGAGAAGGACGGCATGCCGTTCTCCCGCGACACCCGCGCGCTGGTCTATCAGCGCGCCAAGATGGTGCTCGACAAGCGGCCGTTCGGCACCCAGGAGGACGTCTACCGCGAGGGCTATGAGTGGATGCATCATTCCGTGGCGCCGAAGCCGCGTGCCGAGGAGAAATTCCGCATCACCGTCGGCGGCCCCGACTGCACCAGGCCCTATTCGGCGTCGGTCTTCAACATCTCGGCGATGAGCTTTGGCGCGCTGAGCCCGAACGCGGTGCGGGCGCTCAATGCCGGCGCCAAGAAGGGCGGCTTCGCCCACGACACCGGCGAGGGCGGCGTCAGCCCGTACCATCGTGAGATGGGCGGCGACATCATCTGGGAGATCGGCTCCGGCTATTTCGGCTGCCGCAATCGCGACGGCACCTTCAATCCGGATCTCTTCGCAAGCGTCGCGGGCGACGACCAGATCAAGATGGTCGAGCTCAAGATCAGCCAGGGTGCCAAGCCCGGCCACGGCGGCGTGCTGCCGGCGGCGAAGGTTTCCGAGGAGATTTCCAAGATCCGGGGCGTGCCGATGGGCGAGGACTGCATCTCGCCGGCCTATCACAAGGCGTTCTCGACGCCGCTGCAGATGATGGAATTCGTCGCCCGGATGCGCAAGCTGTCCGGCGGCAAGCCGGCCGGCTTCAAGATGTGCATCGGCCATCCCTGGGAATTCCTGGCGATCTGCAAGGCGATGCACGAGAGCGGGCTCTATCCCGACTTCATCGTGGTCGATGGCAATGAAGGCGGCACCGGCGCCGCGCCGCTCGAGTTCATGGACCATCTCGGCATGCCGATGCGCGAGGGCGTCAATTTCGTCCACAACGCGCTGGTCGGCATCGGCGCGCGCGATCGCATCAAGATCGGCGCCTCCGGCAAGATCGCGACCGCTTTCGATATGGCGCGCGCGATGGCGATCGGGGCCGATTGGTGCAATTCGGCGCGCGGCTTCATGTTCGCGCTCGGCTGCATCCAGTCCCTGAGCTGCCACACCGATCGCTGCCCGACCGGCGTCACTTCGCAGGACCCGATCCGCAACCGCGCGCTCTATGTGCCCGACAAGATCGACCGCGTGTACAACTACCACCACTCGACCCTGCACGCGCTGACCGAGCTGCTCGCCGCCGCCGGCCTCGAGCACACCAAGGAGCTGCGCCCGATCCACTTCTCGCAGCGCAGTTCGACCACCGAGGTCTCTTCCTTCGCCGAGCTCTATCCGACGCTGCGCCCCGGCGAACTGCTCGCAGGCACCCAGGACCGCCGCTTCCGCGACGCCTGGGCGATGGCGCGCGCGGATTCGTTCCAGCCGGCGGGGTAGGGGACGGCAAATCCGTAGCCCGGATGAAGTAGCGTAATCCGGGGCCACGCTCTATGCGGATCGACCGATCCCGGATTACGCTTCGCTCCATCCGGGCTACGCTCACGACGTACCAGCGGACGCGCCGAACCATTTGGTCAGCGCCTCGGTTAGCCCGACCTGCGTTCGCTCGCCGACCCACGCCACGTAGCCATCGGGCCGCACCAGCACTGCGGTCGGGGCCGAAACCGTGCCCTGCGCAGGAAGCTCCCATGCGCCGCGATACGCGGCATCGACCAGCTGAACCCGGTCGGTCCATCCCGCGATGGCGATGCCGCGGGGCGCGCCGAAATTCAGCAGCACCGGCCGCGCGCGGTGCAGCAGCGCGAAGACCCGCATCGGGCCGTCGGCGGTGACGAGATCGAGATCGGGCATGCGGCGTCCGAGCAGCGGATGGCCCTCGCCAAGATCATAGTGAAGGTCGAGGCCGGACATCATCGCGGCGAAGCATCTGCGCGGCTCGTCCATGCGCAGCAGGTCGGAGACGATCTCGTTCAGCGCCCTGGTGCGTGGATCGGTGCGGTTGAGCGCGACATGGGCCATGGTGTTGCGCAGCACGCGGGCCGCCACCGGACGCCGTTCGGCCTCGTAGGTCTCGAGCAGGTTGTCCGGCGCGAGCTGCTTGACCACCTGGGCAAGCTTCCAGCCCAGATTCACCGCGTCCTGCACGCCGATATTGAGGCCCTGGCCGCCCATCGGTGGATGCACATGGGCAGCGTCGCCGGCCAGCAGCACGCGCCCTTTGCGGTAGGTCACGGCCTGCCGGGTCATGTCGGTGAAGCGCGAGATCCAGACCGGACTGTGGATGCCGAAATCGGTGCCGTACGCGGCGACCAGCGCCTCGCTGACGTCGCGCAAGGTCGGCTCCCGGTCGGTGCCGAGTTGCCGCTCGGTCAGCACCAGCCGCACCCGCCCGCCATCTTCCGCCTTGCCGATCGCTGAGGTGCCGGCGTCGTGCTGGCGAAAGCCCCATTCCGGCTCGCCCGACATCTCGGCCTCGGCGATCAGCCAGCTCATGGTCGGATCCCACCCGGCGAATTCGATGCCGGCGGCTTTGCGGACGACGCTCCGGCCGCCGTCGCAGCCGACGAGATATTGCGCCCGGAGCAATTGGCCATCCGACAGCTCGACGTCGACGCCGCCGTCGTCCTGCGCGAAGCCGGTCACCTCGCGCCCGCGATGGATCGGCACAGCGAGTTCTTCGACCCATTCGCCGAGCAGGCGCTCGATATGGTTCTGCCGGAGCCCCAGCGTGAAATTGCGCCGGGTCGGAAAGTCGGTGATCTCCAGTGGCACCAGATGCGAATGGAACAGCACCGCGGGATGGCGCGTTCCCAGCGCGACGAAGCGATCGCCGATGCCGCGCTGATCGAGCACCTCGATGGTGCGCGCGTGCAGGCCGCCGGCCCGCGTGCCGATCAGGTCCTCTCTGGCGCGCCGCTCGACAATCGCAACATCTATTCCCGCCAGCGCCAACTCGCCCGCCAGCATCAGCCCGGTCGGACCTCCGCCTACAATCACGACAGCATGTTCCCGCATCCCGCACTCCTCCGTTCGATTGGGCGCGCGTTCTACGGGATGACCCCCGGCTTGCGGCAAGCCCGGGGGGTCTACATATATCTGAGTGGGGAGAGGGCGTTTGCTGCCCAAACCAATTCAGAAGCTGCGCGCTGGCGATGCAAACTCGCCGTCGTCCCGGCGAAAGCCGGGACGCATAACCACAGGACCTTGTGGTTGGATTCGCTGTCGCCCCAGCTCGCTCTAACGACAATCAGCGGTGGTTATGGGTCTTGGGTCGCGCTTCGCTTGCCCGGGACGACGGGGCGTATCGCGCCTCAGAACTCGCCGTGGATGCGGCCGGAGAAGATGTGCACCGGGCCGCGGTCGGCGTTGTAGGCGGGGTTGGTGATGAACTGATAGTCCGCGGTCAGCGTCAGGTTCTTGTTCACCTGATAGGCGTAGTAGGTCTCGAAGATCCGCTCCGGGCTGTAGTTCAGCGCGCCGTCGCCGATCAGCAGGCCGAGGCCGCCGGCGGCGAGATAGTCGCGATGCGCTGATGACAGCCCGTTGATCGCGCCGCCGATACCGATCGTGTCGCTCGCCCGTCCCCACCTGCTGCCCTTGATCGACACGCCGCCCGAGACGCTGCGGTCGACATCGGTGAACGACAGGATCTCGGTCCGGCCGTCGTTCCAGCTGAGGCGGCCGAACAGGCCGACATCGGTCGCGATCTGCTGCTCGCCGTTCAGATAGAAGCCGTATTTCAGATTGTCCTTGCGGATGCCGGCCATCACGTCGTTGATGTCGAGCCCCGGATTGGCGTCCTCGATCGCGAGCGCTTGGGTGTAATTGCCGGTGTTGCCGCGGTTGCCGAACACGCCGACGCGCAGCTTGCCGGGCTGATCGAAGATCGAATAGCGGCCCTCGAACTCGACCACCGCGCCACCGGTGTTGAACACCAAGACGTCGCTGTTCGGTGCGTTCGGCACCTGGAACACGCCGGCGCGCACGGCCCAATCCTTGCGGTTGAGCTCGACCACCGCGCCGCGGGTATAGCCGGGCAGGTCGGCCGGGAAGTCGTAGGCGGCGGACGCCCACATCGCCCAGTTCATGAAATCGGCGCGCGGATCCTTGGCGTAGGAATTGCCGTCGAAGAAATCGCCGACCGCAAAGCGCCCGACCACGAGCGTGAGGCGATCGATGTCGCGCTTGCCGGCGATCTGGTTGGGACCGTCGGCGACGTCTTCCTGCTCGCCGCCGAAGCCGAAGGTCTGCTTGAAGTAGTAGCGCTGCGGCCGGATTTTCGGAAACGGCGCGCCGGCCTTCTGGGCTTCGCCGTTCGAGAAGCCGGCAAGGCCGAGCGTGCCGTTGAGGCCAAAGCCCTGCGCGGTTTCCGGGTTGAAGTAGAACTCGCCGCCTTCCCAGAGCCGCACGCCGAGAAACGCCGTCGTGGTCCAGGTCTGCTGCAACTGCCCCGCGCCGGGAAGGCTGTTGGTGCCGGCATAGGGCGAGCGGAAGGACGGATAGATCTGCGGCAGCAGCGTCGTCTGGCCGTGCACGCTCCAGTCGCTCGATTCGGGCAGCGCGGTGCGCGTCGGCGTCGCCGACCATGGCGAGTCGCCGAGCTGATAGTTGAGGCCGAATTTCAGCAAATGGATGCGCGGGTCGATGCTGACGCCGGGCATGCCGAAATCATTGAGCCCGAGCGTGCGGCGCGACAGGTCGACGTAGTCGTATTCGACCTTGGCGGTCCAATTGCCGCTCACCGCGAATTCGGCGCCGGCGCCGACGGTCCAGCCGGTCTGGTACTGGCCGGGCTCCGAGATCACCTCGCCCGCGGCGTCGTTGACCCGAACCTGGCTGTGGCCCCAGGCGAAACCGCCGGTCACGTAAGGCATCCAGGTGCCGAAAGAGTAGCCGGCGCGGCCGCGCAGCGTGCCGACATAGTCGATCGACGAATTGAAGGGGCCGAGCACCCGCCGCGGCAGATCGGTCGGGCCGGTGAAGGTCGCATCCGCCTCGACGCCGAGCACGAAGCGGTTGGCGAATTCCTTGTTGTATCCAACCTGGAAGCCGCCGATCCCGCCGGTGATGGTGGGCGGAAAGAACACGCCCTGTTCCAGGATCGGATTGGTGCCGGGACCCAGCGTGCCGTCGCCATAGCCGACATGGGCGCCGACATAGAACCCGGTCCAGCTGTAAACCGCTCTGGCGGCGGGAGATTTGAGGGCCAGATCGGCCGCGGTCGCCGGCGCGCCGAAGGTTGCCGCACCGAGCGCGGCGCCGGCGGCAATCTGGACCCGGAAGAGGCGGACGCAGGTCATGACGCGGCTTTCCGCGAACAAGTGGCGATTTCGCCCGGCATCACTGCAGATTTGGCGGCCGCTTGCCACCCGAGATTTGAAATCATCGCCCGCCGTCCCCGGTCCGATCTGTGTCGTCCCATCCAAAGCCAGATCAGCACCTAGCATCCCCGGTTGCTTATTGCAAATAATTCGCAATAGCAACTGAGGTGCGCCCAATACCGTTCCGATTTGCACGCCACCGTGACAGTCGCGTAACAGCGCGAGGCGGCAGGCCACATCGGCTGCGATCGACCACGTGTCTGTGGCAAATCGGTCGAGACCCGACCGTTCAATCGACGCCACCATTGTCCTTGTCCCTTGTCCTGATGAATGCCCGCTGCGATGTCCTGCCGAGCACGACCCGCGCGCCGGCCCGTTCAACACACCGCGCCATCGACAGCGCCGTCCGCAGCCCGGCGCCCGAGACCACACGCCTCTGATGGAGCGCGGCCGCGCCGCGCAGGATGGCGCTCGCCAGCTTGAACAGCATGATCGCGCCCCATCGCCGGCTGCGACTGAGCGCAGTCACGCCCCCACCGTGGCAAGCTGCACGATCCGCAGCAGCACGAGGCCGGCGGCAACGACGAGATAGCCGCGCAGCACGATCATCCAGATCCGGCTCAGCGGGCTGAGCCGCGCCGCCGGCAACCGATCAAGCGGCGGCATCCGCCAGCTGTCTCGGTTGACCAGCGGTGGTTTGCGCTTGAAGCGGAACGACGCGTTTCCGCGCGCCGACATCTCGTACAGCTTGACGGCCGCGGTGACTGCGAGTGCGAGCAGGCTGCCTCCGACGAGGATGCCGATGATCCAGGCTTCGCCGAGATCGGGGAACAGCACCGCCGCGGTCAGGATCACCGACAGCATCACCAGCCCCGCGACCACCGCGCCGGTGAACAGGTTGAGTTTGGTGGAATTGACCCATGGCCCGAGGATGTGGCGGTCGTTGCACAGCAGCAGCAGGAACACGGTCGCGCTCGGCAGCAGCACGCCGGCCAGCGTCTGCACCGCATTTGTGAGCAGCCCGAGCGGCGTGCCCGGCGTCAGCACCAGCACGGCGGCGAGCACGATCAGTCCGCAATAGACGCTGTAGAAGCCCTTCGCATCCCACGGCTTGCGGTGCAGCGAGTGCTTGACCGCGAACACGTCGCCGATCGCATAAGCGGTCGCGAGCGAAACTGCCGCAGCGCCGATGATGCAGGCATCGAGCAGCGCGAGGGCGAACAGCACCGCCGGCAGCCGGCCGGCATATGTCTCGAGGCCCATGGCGGTCCCCAGCGCATCGGTGTAATTGCCGAATTCGGGCTTTCCGGCGAACACTGCCGCGCAGAACGAGATCATCGCCACCGCGCCGACCACGACCAGCACGATGCCGATGCACAGATCCATCCGCTCATAGCGGATGAAACGCGGCGTGATCCGCTTGTCGACGATGTAGCTCTGCTGGAAGAACAATTGCCACGGCGCCACCGTGGTGCCGACGATGGCGACGATCAGCAGCAGCACCTCGCCGAGCTTGGCGTCTTGCGGCATCTTCGGCACGAAGAAGTCCGCCGAGATCTGCCCAATCGGCGGATGCACCATCAAGATCACGGGCACCAGCAGCAGGCTGCCTGCGACCAGCACGATGCCGAAGCGTTCGAAGCGGCGGAAGTCGCCGGTCGAGACCGCCAGCATCACGATAACAGCCGAGGCCAACACGCCCCAGAACTGCGAGACGCCGAGAAAGTGAAGTGCAAACGTGATGCCGATGAACTCGGTGACGATGGTCAGCGCGTTCAATACCAGGAGGTCGATGACGCTGAAGGCGCCCCAGAACTTGCCGAAGCGCTCGAAAATCAGCCGCGCATGGCCGACGCCGGTGACCGCGCCGAGCCGCACCACCATTTCCTGGTTGACGTAGAGCACCGGGATCAGCAGCAGCAGCGTCCACAGCAGCGTGGTGCCGTAATTCTGTCCGGCCTGGGTATAGGTGCCGAACGCGCCGGCGTCGTTGTCGCCGACCATCACGATCAGGCCGGGGCCGACGATCGCCAGCAGCGTCTTCAGGCGGGCCAGCAAGGTCGCGCGCGGCGCGATGTCGTCGCGAGCGATGCTGCCGAGCGCGCCGTGGATGTCGCCAGCATGCGCGCTATCGAGAATGGCGGTTTGTGTGGTCTTGCTTTCGGTCATTTCGCGTCTCCTCGCCGCCTTTCGGCACGGCGGGAGGGACGCGGGCCCCGTCAGGCGCGCACGTCTCCGCTGCCGTGAGCAGCGGCATTTCCAGATGTGATGCGGTTCAATGGTCCCGCTGACGCGCCGCGATGGCGCGCAACGGGACGACTAGCAGGCTGTTGAAAAAGGTACTCGCCGCCAACCGGCGAGCGTGATTCATTGGCTCCGACGAGATTCGGAGACGGGGCGTGCGCGGTGGCGATAATCGAACGGGCGAGTTGTTCAGCTACGTCGA
>Ga0315911_1000068_pt1 | contig 17547 bp, 16 predicted proteins | sample Edanod1MG_FD_207737 | JGI IMG/M metagenome (GOLD analysis project Ga0315911, IMG submission 207737) | Root nodule microbial communities collected in Santa Monica, California, United States - Edamame nodules 1 | ecosystem: Host-associated > Plants > Roots > Nodule | place: USA: California... | reverse complement strand
GCCAATCCCCAAAAAATGATTTTGAGCAGGAACACATGAAAAATATTCCATATGCTTCAGCAGTTGGAAGCCTTATGTATGCTCAGGTTTGCACTAGACCTGATATTGTGTTCGCTGTTGGAGTTTTTGGAAGATATCAAAGTAATCCAGGTATTGACCATTGGAAAGCTACAAAGAAAGTTATGAGTATTCAAGGGACGAAGGATTACATGCTCATGTACAGACGGACTGATTGTCTGGAAGTGATTGGCTACTCCAACTCAGACTTTGTTGGTTGCGTTGATTCACGAAGATCAACATCTGGTTATATTTTTATGTTAACCGGTGGAGCTGTATCTTGGAGAAGTGCCAAGCAAACCTTAACTGCTACTTTCACTATGGAGGCTAAGTTCGTTTCTTGTTTTGAGGCTACCTCTCATGGTGTATGGTTGAAGAGTTTCATGTCTGGCCTTAGAGTTGTGAACTCTATTTCTAGGCTTTTAAAGTTATACTGTGACAACTCTACTACGGTATTTATGGCTAAGAATAATAAGAGTGGAAGTCGAAGTAAACACATCGACATTAAATACTTAGCTGTAAGAGAACGCGTTAAAGAAAGGAAAGTTATCATTGAACTCATTAACACAGACATGATGATTGTTGATCCCTTAACTAAAGGCATGCCACCAAAGAATTTTAAGGATCATGTAGTTTGAATGGGACTTGATTCCATAATGTGACATTCATTGTAAGTACATTTATTGTTTTGATGAAATTCTTATTAAGTTTGATGTTTCTCATTTGTTTTGTGAACTTATTTATTTTGAGAAGTATCATTTGAATTTTGACTTAGAATAAGCATGTGGTTTATTCATTAAGTTAAGAGCATTGAGAAACTTGGTATATTGTGATACATGGAAGATAACACTTGTTTTCAGAGGACTTATCGCCATGATTCATATATTTTGTTTCTTGTTATGATTAGTGATGGGATAAATGGACCAGGTGGGAGAATGTTAGTTTTTTTTCACGTAAGTACCCCATGTCTTCAAGAATAAGCATATGCGGTTTGTTATCTGAATATTTAGTTATGATACTTTGTTATCATGTGGAAAAAATTGTTTCTGATGTGGTCCATATTCTGTTGTAATCATGTAACCATTATCCCACAATTATCTCCCATATTTGCACACTTGAGTTTGTTGATGGCCTTAGCTCTATATAAAGTATGTGATGCTGCTCTGATAGGTCACTGAATCCGCTCCTCCTTTCATATACTAACACCATCAAGTACGAGTGAGCTAGGATTTGGAACCACAATTAGTTATGAAGTTGCCGTGGAGCAAAACTGCAACCCCCACGAACGTTCATAACAACAATAGCAATGGCTGGAGGTTGGTCATGTCTCTTTTAGCTTCCGATGATCCTTTAGATCCTTTCATGATAAATTGCATTCCTTTCACTAGCAGATGCAACTTCAGAATGGTCAATGAAGAAGTGGCATTTCTTGTTGCAATCAAAATAGGATGGAAGGACTATTATTCTAGGATAAGACTTAGATGCAACTTCTTAGGTGTTTTTTATTTTGTTCTCCAATCAAAATTGGAGTTTCATTCGGGTAGTATGCATAATGGAGGCTTACACTAAACATCGGCATAGGATAGGCTAGAACATCAAACAAAATAGAATGGAAGAACTATTGTTCTAGGATAAGACTTAGATGTAACTTCTTGAGTGTTTTTTGTGTTGTTCTCCAATAAAAATTGGAGTTTCATCCAGGTAATATGCATAATAGAGGCTTACACTAAAGATCAGCATAGGTTAGAAAGGTGAAACTCCAGTTCTGATTGGAGAACACTAAAATCACTTATGAATTTGCATCTAAGTTTTGTCTATTATTTTCATGTAGCTTAAGTTTTTAATTGGTTGTACCTAAAGGCATTGTATGTAAGAATTACTCTTAATTTCTAGCCCTTCAACTAATGTCTTTGCTGGTATTTCCAAGGGGATCTCCGTTGCTTCCTAGTGCAAACCAAGCCCTGCTAAACATATCTGAAAGTGGCACACTTTGCGATCTCGAAAACAGTATGCTTGCATCAGACAAATGTAAACACATAATTGACCCGGGTGCAGAAACTACTAGTCTTAGCCCTGCAAGCTTCATGTTGCTCTTCATAATTGACCCGGCTTGCAAGTTTGTTAACCATTTGTAGTGTAAAATTTGAAATGATCTTCTATATATGAATAAAGGATCAAATGGATAGATGGAGTGGTTTTTGTTTTTTTTTTTTTGTTATGGTTGTTGTTAGAATCCATTAATTGTAGGGATTATATATGATTTGGATTTAAATTGTAATTGATCCAAATCCCTATATATTTTTCTCCTTTTTTATTTGTGATTCTGTTTTGATATTTTGTCCTCAATAATCATCGAAAGATGGTAGAGAGAATCATGTATTTATTCACTATTTCATATCAATAAAAATTACTAGATTCTATTTTCTTAACAACTATGTTGTTTAGTTTTCTTCTTTGTTCTCTCAGGGTGCAAAAGACTACATATTGTACACATTCTATCTAGAACAATCATGCCTTTTTCTAATCTTTAAGCAATGGCTCTTCATGTGCTTCCCCAGTGAATTCTAGAAATATAAATTTACCAATAGAATCTTTGCAAGAATCAATTACTAACCAAGTACTATAGTGAATCATGTGTCTGAGTTGAAACTGTAGCGAGCTTTAGTTTCAGAGATCAATATATTATGTGCTCATAAATCTATATGAAAGAGGTTTCTCTGCACACCAAGTCTCAAGAAGACTTAAAGTTGGAGGCTTGATCCTGGATTCCAATGTCAAATGTGTCAAAAAGATTTGATTGAAAGGTTAGGTTTGTTATATGGAAGAGACAAATTGGCACCCTGCTCCACAGTTCCTCATCACCTTCAAAAGCAAGGTTGATTTGAAAAGGAACTTTTCACTTATCTATGTGGGGCTTTTGTTTGAGCATATATGTTTCAAATAGTATTTTAGAATGGTATGAGGGCTTTGATTCTTAAAATTGATGCCAAGTTGCCAACTATCTAATGTTAGAATATCAATGCCTTTGTTTCACAACACAATTAGTTTAGGATTTTATATGAAGTTATTGCACGAAATTACATTATGATGCTAATATTTTCTTAATTTGTTCATGGATTTCTCCTGGACAATAAATTTTAAAATAACTTACTGATTCTTTTGTATGCTTTGTTGCTATTTTTGTTTAATTAATTTTAGATGTAACCTTGAGAAACTTGGATATGTCGCTCTCTACCCACAACTAGCGTAGAATTCCCCAGGTGATTGATGACATCATTTGGTTCTAAAGGTCAATCTAATTTTGAAGATCAATAGAAGAATGAACTTTGTACTTTATGGTATAGTTTTTGTGTTGCTCGACCAATTTATAAGTTACATCACGAGAATTGAGGCAAACAATGTGAGACTTCATAACACCTCCTTATGAAACCCTAATTTGCAGATCTAATTTTTAGGATCAACAAACTAGGGAACCTATTTGAGACTCTACGAAATTGGGAAAAATAAAAAGGAAAAAATGGAATTAGAAAAGGAGATAGAAAGAACAACATCACAATCTTGGGAAATTGATAAGTTGAGGATGATTCATCTCAAAGAATGGAATTCTTTGATAAGAACATAAGGTTTTACACAAGCACAAGAGAGACACTCTGTGTCTAATATGAAATTTCATCAAAAAATACCAACAAAGTGTTTAAGGAGTCTATGTGTAACTCCTACTAATAACCCTAAATTAAGCCCAATGCCCAATACCTAATCTAATAATTAAAAGACTTAAACATAACAATAAAAAAGTAGCAGCTCATTACTATTGGGTTACAAGTGTGAGGTGAAGTCCCACATAGGGTAGAAGTGGAGAGGTTGAGCACCATATAAGTGAGGAGAAAACCCATAAACCTGAGCCTTAAGGTTTTGGGTTAGAGTGTGGTGTCAGGTCTCCTTATGTGATGGCTAGTGGTCCACAGGTGTACCCCTCGAATCACCCCAACAATTGGTATCAAAGTCGATGGTTCGATTTGGTGACTGGCTTAGACGAGTAAAATGGCGGCGATGGATCCTTAGCCTTGGTAATCCCTTATATCGAAAGTCTTCCTGGTGGTGTGTCCAGGCAGCGTGTCCCGCAAATGGAGCGGCGGTGCAAGTAATGGCTATACTCGTGGATGACTTCCGCTCGAGGGGGAAGCTACATGTGGAAGAGACTCACACTTGAGGGGGAGATGTGTTGGGTTACAAGTGTGAGGTGAAGTCCCACATCGGGTAAAAGTGGAGAGGTTGAGCACCATATAAGTGAGGAGAAGACCCATAAACCTGAGCCTTAAGGTTTTGGGTTAGAGTGTGGTGTCAGGTCTCCTTATGTGGTGGCTCGTGGTCCACAAGTGTACCCCTTGAATCTCCCCAACAATTACAAGTCCAAAAATAAGTATAAAATACAATTAAAAATGAAAATAAATTTTATTCTAAAAGTGGGCTAAAATTCAAGAGATTCACTTCTTTTTTTTCATAAGAGAATTTAGTCTCTCATCAAGCTTTTCATGAAATCTCTTACTGCTTGCTCAAGTGATTGGTTCATGCATGTGGAGTCCACTCAAGCAAAACTCTTCCTCCTTGGATAGTCCTTTATCACCAACACAACCATAGTCCTTTTGGTAGGACATGGGGAGACAATATAATCCTTTCCCAAACACTTAAAACATTTAATAGAATTCTTTTTTGAAGAAGTGAGAGTAAGGTTAGAATTATTTTTACCAAGGGCAGCACCTTTTTCATGAGATTGGAATGAAGATCATCCCTCTTTCTTGAATGTCTCCTTATCTTTCCAAGTTGAAGAGCCATAGGGCGACTTCTTAAATATTTACTTCCTCTTTGATTTCTGCTCCACCATGATAGCATGATGAATGAGATCCTCCTAAAAGACATAATGGTGTAACTCTACAATGTCTTGGATCTCCCTATTAAGGTTATGCAAAAACCATGCCATGGTGACCTCTTGAGACTCCTCAATTTGAGCCCTAATCAAGGAAATTTTCATCTCTTTGAAATACTCATCCACACTCCTATTTCCTTGAATTAGTCTTTGGAGCTTGTTGTTAAGGTCTCTCCCATAATAGGACGACATAAATCTCTCTCTCAAAACCCTCTTCATGTCTTGCTAAGTATTATTCAAAGGCATTCTCATCCTCTCAGCATCACTCCTCACTTGATTCCACCATACTAAGGCATATCCCTCAAACTCCAAGGAGGCCAATTTGATCTTTTTCTCTTCATTGTAGTTGTAGCAAATAAAGACTTACTCAACCTTCATCTCCCACTTAAGATACACTTCTAGATCAATCCCTTTAAAAGTAGGGATCTTCACCTTCACTCCGTCAATCCCTTCCTCTCTTTGCCTACCTCCATATCTTATATGATTTTTTCTCTCCCTATACCTCTCATTCCTCCTTCCTCCCTCATCCTCTTCATACCCCTCGTCTTCTTCATGAGAAGAATTGGATGATCTATCATCTCTTATTCACTCTATATTTTTAATCCTCACACTTAAAGCTTCACTACTTCTGTGTATTCTTCTTAAACACTCCTCATTCTTCCTTCTCATTCTTTCCATCCTTTCTTCATTGTCATAACTTATTCTTCTCATTTGATCACCAAGTTGAATCATCTTTGCCATGAACCTTGCAGTTTTTGGAGATGGTGGAGTAGCATCTCCACTTGTAGAAGTCATACCTACAAAGGAAAGTTAGTGCACAAGTAATAAATAGAATAGGACCTCACTGCTCAACTTAGTATTTCACTCTCAATTTCACTCATGCATCACTCTTTCAAGGCCTTTTCTTCTATAATATGCACTCTTGCCTTTTACCACTCTTGTTCCTCTTCAGTTCTTAAGCAGAATTTTCAAGCTCAAAATAAAAAAGTATTCAATGTGAAATATGTCACAAATCAAAACTCAACTCAAGAAGCCAAAAATAGAAATACTCTGAGAAAAAACTAAGGAATTTTAAAGACAAGCAAAAATAATGAATGAATACTCAAAAGGAATGCCAAGGAAGACAATGTAAGAGACTCCAGAATCAAGAAAAGAATTGTTCCAGAATTGAACTAAACTAGATGTAAATAACCAATAAGACACAATCTTTTTAACTATAGGTATGTGAAAGCTAGAAGGGAAACAACTTTGGATGTAGAACTATTTTTTTGCACTTTTTTGCATTTTTTTTCTTATTTTTTTTATTTTATCTCTGTACCTTTTTTCTGACACGAAATTCAAATTTAAATGCAAATGAATGATTAGCCAGATCCAAATTTTGTCTCCAGATTTGAAAAAAAAAAATTCAGATCCCAACAACTTCAATTATCCAAATCTAGATTTTAACAGAATTTTGGTTCGAAATCAAATTCAGATCCTAACAACTTCAATGATCCAAATCTGGATTCTAAAAGAACTCAAAAATTTGAAAATTGATTTTTTTCCCTTTTTTGCACGAATTTTTTATAATGTATATAAAATAAGAAGATAAAAAATATATTGATACTATATAGAGTTCATAAAAGAAAGATAGACTCAAAGAAATAAAATAAAAGAAGATGAAACAATAATATAGAGTTAAACAAAAGGGAAAGAACAAACAAAGCAACAAACACACAAGAAGAAAGAAAACACAAAGGATAGATAACACATGATTTCAAGAACCGAAGATTTGATACCAATTGATGGAATCCTAATTTACGAATCCAATTTTTAGCATCAACAAACCAGGGAACCTATTTGGGACTCTATGAAATTGGGAAAAATAAAGAAGAAAAAGACGGAATTAGAAAAGGAGATGAAAAGAACAACGCCACAATCTTGGAAGATTGATAAGTTAAGAATGATTCGTCACAAAGAATATAATTCTTTGATAAGAACTTAAGGTTTCACAAAAGAACCAAGAGAGACACTCTCATGTGTCTAATATGAAATTTTATCAAAAACTATCAACAACGTGTTTAAGGAGTCTATTTATAACTCCTACTAATGACCTTAAATTAGGCCCAAGGCCCAATAACTAATCTAATAATTAAAAGACTTAAAAAAATAACAATAAAAAGGTAGCATCCCATTACAAATCCAAAAATAGGTCCAAAATACAATTAAAAATAAAAATAAATCTTATTCTTAAAGTTGGCTAAAATTTATGAGATTCACATCTTATTTTTCCTCCATGAGAGAATTTAGTCTATCTTCAAGTTCTTCTTAAGATTTCTTATTGCTTGCTCAAGTGATTGGTCCATCCATGTGGAGCCCACTCAAGCAAAACTCTTCCTCCTTGGATAGTCCTCTATCAGTTGGGTAATAGGGATATCACTAGTGCATCTTCTTCTAGCTCTGCTAGCTCTTCTAGTAAGAGTGAAAGTGAATGTGATTTAAACCTCTGGAAGGTGATCTTTTGATGGTTAGGAGGCTAATGGGTAGTGTGTGTAAGGATCGAGATGAAACTCAAAGGGAGAACATTTTTCATACTAGGTGCATGGTCATGGGGAAAATATTATCTTTGATTATTAATGGGGGTAGTTGCACCAATGTAGCTAGCCAAAGATTGATTGAAAATCTTGCTTTGAAAACTTCCCCTCACCACAGACCTTACAAACTACAATGATTGAGTGAGAAAGGGGAGCTAGTTGTAGATAAACAAGTTTTTATATGCTTCTCCATTGGAAAATATGTTGATGAGATATTGTTTGATGTAGTACATATGGAGGCTAGCCATCTCTTACTTGGAAGGCCTTGGCAGTAGTATAGGAATGTTGTCCATAATGGTGTCACAAACAAATTTTCATTTGTACATAAAGAAAAAAAGGTGACCCTTACACCTTTGTCTCCAAGTGAGGTTTGTGATGATCAAATAAAAATGAGAGTGAAAAAAGAACAAGAGAGAAAAGAAGAGAAAAATAAAATTGATGAAAAAATAGAGCATGAAATGAGAGAAAAGAAAGAAAAAAGTGGAGATAAAAAACAGTGATACTTTAAAAAAAATATGAAAATCAAGAGGAGAGAAAAAATATAGAGGTTGTTCATGAGAGAAAAAGAGGTGAAGAAAGTGATGCTAACTAGTCAACCTATGTGTTTACTAATGCCTCATGATTACTGTTTGTCTTCTATTGCTAGTTCTTTTCCCCTAGGTATGGAAGAATTATTGAAGAAGTTTGGAGATGACTTCCCCAAAGACCCCCCTCATGGGTTACCTCCTTTGATAGGGATAGAACACCAATTTTATCTCATGTCGGGAGTTTCCATACCAAATAGGCCAGCATATAGAAGTAATCTGGAAGAGGCAAAAGAGAGCCAAAGACAAGTGGAGAGCTTGATGAAAAAAAAGATGTTAGAGAAAGTTTGAGCCCATGTGTTATGCTCGTCATTCTGGTAAATCAAACTCTATGTCAACTTTTAAGGTGCTTGGTAGGTTAGAATTTGAAAGCTTAGGAGGAATGCCTACCCCACGCTGAATTTGCTTATAATATGGTAGTAAACTCTACTACTTCTTATTCTCCTTTTGAGGTAGTTTATGGTTCTAGTTCATTGTTCCCTCTTAATTTGTTACCCTTGCCTAACACTTTTGTTATAATGGATAGGGATGGACTTTTTAAAGCCAATTTTATTAAGAGTTTGCATGTGAAGGTGAAAGCACAAATTGAGAAAAAGGTTGAACAATATATTAGATATTCTAATAAGGGGAGAAAGAAAATGGTTATCAAACCGGGTGATTGAGTTTGGATTCACTTGAGGAAGAATAGGTTTACTTCCAAAAGGAAATATAGACTTTAAGAAAGGGTATATGGTCATTTTCAAGTTTTAGAGCGCATCAACTATAATGCATATAAAATTGATCTATCACTAGACTATGGTGTGAGCAACACTATTAATGTTACTAACTTGACTATTTGTGATGTACGTACCTTTTGACATCAATTCGAGGGTGAATTCTTCTTAAGAATGAGGGAATGATAGATGACTATTCAAGGAGGAAGAGTTTTGCTTGAGTAGGCTCCACATAGATGAACCAATCACTTGAGCAAGCAGTATGAGATTTCAAGAAAAGTTTGACGAGAGACTAAATTCTCTCGTGGAGAAAAGAGGAGTGAAGCTCATAAATTTTAGCCAACTTTTAGAATAAGATTTATTTTCATTTTTAATTGTATTTTGAGCCTATTTTTTGACTTCTAATGGATTGTTACCTTTTTATTGTTATTTTTAATTCTTTTAATTATTAGATTAGTTATTGGGCCTTGGGCTTAATTTAGGATTATTAGTAGGAGTTATAAATAAACTTCTTAAACACTTTATTTGCAGTTTTTTTTCATATGAAATTTAAGATTAAGAAAGTGTTTCTGGTGTGAAACATCTTACAAGACTGTGACGTTGTTTTTTCATCTCCTTTTCTAATTCCACTTGTTTCTTTTTTATTTTTCCCAATTTCATAGAGTCCCAAATAAGTTACCCAATTTGTTGATGCTAAAAATTGGATTCGCAAACTAGGGTTCTATCACCTCCCCCTCCATAGATGTCTACCCGAACAAGCGAGCCTATTAGAATTGGTGAGAACCAAGATGGGCTATAGGCTCTAATATCATGTTAGTTTTCAGCTTAAAACCAATTGATACTAAATAAAATTGTCCAACAGATTTATAAGCTGCATCCCGAGAATTGAAGCAAGCAATGTAGGACTTAATAGTTTTATGTTTGGGAAATTTAACACTTGAATGTTGCTTCCCACCTTTTGTGCTTATATCCGAATGAGAATTTTAGAAATCATTTACCTCTAGATGCCCTTAATCATATATTTTCATCCATCGCTAGTACTTCCAATTCATGTATCATTAGAAAGATTATAGTCACCCCTGCATCTTTTTTCTCTTTGGCACAGGTATTCAGCCTTTTTCTTTTTGTTTAAAATGAACACTATCATAATTTCCAAGCTTACCATATGTTGGCAGAAGTGGTATTTTAATGGTAATCCAAAAGGTAAGAGTTTCACATTGCCTAGACTTGTTTATATGTCAACTTGTGATTAAGGCTTTCAAGGTGGCTAGTAGAAGGTGGGAGGCATGCACACATGAGCTTTAAAGTGTCTCTTTTAATCATAAGTAATAGATTCTCATTACATACGCATCAACTTTTTAATGTTCAAGTAATAAAACTGTTTTAACCCCTTCAAAGTACTGTTATCTATATCATAAATTTGTCCAAAAAAGTTTCATGTGTCAACTTTTGGAGCTATGTTTCCCACTTAAAAATGTTATGGTATTGTTATAGATTTACTGTAAAATCAATGACCCGTGCAAATATTCAGTACTTTGGAAGCATTTACTTTAAAAAAATCTTTCCTTTGTCTCTTATGATACAAAATAATTGTCCTTATGACTTTTCCTTTATTGTTCTGTGATGAAATCAGAAAAATTAAAAACAAAACTTTTGCGTTTTGTCAAGTCATAGCCCATTAATAATAGTCCAAATAATATTGTGCCATTTCTACATGAGATTACACATTAAAGTTCACAAGATTTACAAATGGTTTGTTCAGAACCTTTATTTGAAGCTCCTTATTCTGATTCCTAGATGTACCATACTACATAAACTTCTTGTTTATGCTAAAGCTGGCAAATTAGAAATGCTGGAAGAGTTTAAAGGACTTTCTGCAACATTGTGGGCTCTTGAAAACAGTCTCTTATAAGATCTTCAACGTTTAATTACAGCCATCATTAGTCCCCACATTGTTCTCTGTCCATGACATAAATAATTCGCCGAAAATATGTAAATTAAGAGTGCAATTGTTGAAGTGCCCCCAGTTAAGAAGAAGGGCACCATGAAGCTGGTAGGGCTGAGACTAGTATATTTTGCATCTGGGTCAATTATGTCTATACATTTCTCTGATGCAAGCATTCTGTTTTCTAGATCACGTAGTGTGCCACTTTCAGATATGTTCAATAGGGCTTGGTTTACACTATGAAGCAATGGAGATCCCCTTGGAAATACCTGCAAAGACATTGCAGCTGAGTAAACATAAACTCGGTTCTAGTTGAGGAGCTATAAATAAAGAGTAATTTTTGCATGACAAATGCCTATAGGTACAGCCAATTAAAACTCATGATACATAAAAGTAACGGCCAAAACTTAGATGTAGTTCATCAGGTGCTTTTGCCGCTTTACGGTAATTACAGAATTAGAGTTTCATCTTGATTATGTTAATCTTTCATGTGAACCATTATTACGTGGATTACAAAGGTGAAACTCCAATTTTGATCGGAGAACAACAACAATAGCATCCAAAGAATTGCATCTAAGTTTTTAATGCTTTCTTAATCTTTTGTCTGGTTGTGCATATAGCAATAGAAATATTCAAACTAATATAGGAAAAAAGTGAAAGAAATGCTGAAGCAATACAAATCCATATCCTCCAATTTTGTATGTAGGCATTGCTTGAACAAACCCTTTGCAGTGCTTTGCAAGGAAAATTTTTGCCTGCGGAACATCAAGGAAGACAGCTGCTATTTCTTTGTTTCTTAGCGCATAGGCAAGGCTCTCCATAGAGTTAAATGGCTTGATTTTATTGGCATTGATGCCCAATGCATCCTGCAGATATCTTTGCAAGTAGGATCCTCTATCACATCCTACAATGGCATTGTTGTTCTTTAGCTGCTGAATGCTGTCTACAGTTGGTTCAGACCGTTCAACAGTCAACATGCTGGCAAGGCTAGCAGTGTAAATCTGTGAAATGATTAGAGCCACCAAAAACCATACAACCATTGCCACCCTTGATAAATTGCTATGCAATCTGTCCCCTGTGTCAGCAGATTAAGCAAAAGTTATGTTACATGAGGTAGTTGTAGTTGTTACGGTTACTCGTTAGTTAATAGTTAGTCACAACCACCAAATAATCAGGAGTTTGATTATTTTTGTCCCTATTCTTAATTTTTTTTCTGGATAAAATGATGGCAGAGGTTTTGCATATATAATCTTGTAAAAACTCTCTTCTTAACACCTAAAATTATTCTTCAACGAATAATTAAGCTTTTGCTGTAGTTAGTTCTTGTCAAGTAATATTAGCTACACCATGAACCTCAACTAAAGTTCAAATAGAAGTTAGAGAGCCTTTGATGCGAAAATAAGATGGATCAACAGATGAACACAGCAGAAAGAAATTACCATTCAAAGAGAACAAAGAACAGAAAGCCAACAATAACATAGTTGTGGTTTGCTGCAGAATAGGCCCCTCCGGTTCAGGGCGGTGGTTTCTTTCAATAATCCATACAACAAAACCATTGTAGACAATGATGAACAATATTAGAATCCACATGCGCTTTGTGAAAGGTTTCATGAATAGCCACGTTCTATCACCTGTCTTTGATTTAATAGGAACAATCATCATCAGTCCGGTTTCAGTATAGGGCTGAGTGAATGAAGCATATTCATAACGTGTGGACACTATCGATACATCACCAACAACTGCATCATAGTTCTGCATCAAGCATTGTTGAATGAAGCATATTCATAGCTTGTCAGATAACCATGTCATGTTGCATAGAATATTCAAGCTTATCTAAGTAAGGTATTCTAATTTGTATAACAGCTAACATAGATATGTATCAGACACAGATGCAATATGACATGGTTATCATTTAGAAGTGTCTTTCCCTCATAGCAGTTTATTATCAATGATTTGCAAAAACTGAAGTGAGCTACAACATACAAGGGTAATAAATAAAACACTTACCTTCAAATAAACTTGCTTCACCAGCTCATCATATGTACCATTAAAGGCAAAATAATCATATTCCAGACGGTATGGCAATTTTTTTACTATTTCATCAAAAAGACATATGGAAAATCCCTTGAAGTTGAAGGAAGGAACATTTTGAGAAAGATCTTGAATAACTTCGGCATACTGTTTGACGTTTGACATGGAAGGGACACCAATTCTCAGTCGTATGGCACATGTTGGATTAACAACTTTTCCTAATTCCTTCACCGAAGAACTATAAGAAGCCTTTTCATCTAAATATTTTGAGAAACCAAGTCCATCTGACCAGAAACCAATTTCCCTGTAGCTCCTCCCTATCAAATTAATGATTTTAAAAGTATGTGCCGGAGCTCTTCCATGTTTAGTAAACTGAATTTTTCCACTTAAGCCAGTAAAATTACTAAGCATAATCTTATCTAGCAAAAGTTGACCCCCTATTTGGTTGGTTTCCCTCATTGCATCAACCACAATCCTTGCAGCATCATAAGCTTCGGCTGCAAAGATCCCAGGCTCATAATTAAACTCTTCAAAATTCTCCGAGCTAAATTTTTTCCGAAATCTACGGTAGAAGTCAGCATACTGGGGAAATAGTTTTGGGATATAGCTCTTGACTCCAATAACCCCTTGCATATTGGAGATAGTGGATGCATTCAAGGAATGAACAAGGCTTGTAAAGGAACCAGTAGTAATCCATACATTACCTTCCCCCATAATATTCATTCTTTTTGCAGTTTCAAAGAGGTTTAGTGCCAAAGGAAAGGATAAATGGACAATAATGACTCTACATTGTCCTTCTCTTAGTTTCTCAAGTTGTTGGGACAATGAAGAAGAAACTAGAGGTGGGATTGCTATAGCATTGCTTAATTCTGTCCCAAATTCTGTAAGAGCTTCAGAGAGTTGAGATAAAATTTTAGTGGATGATGAGTCTCCATCTTCATATATCATAGTAATATTATAGAGTTTCCAAGACTTTACAATTTCAGCAATAGCTTTCATCTGCATTATTTGGCTAGGTGAGGATTGCAGCAGGAAATGCCACTTCTTCATTGCCCATTCTGGAGTTGCTTCTGCTAGAGAAAGGAAAGGTATCCTCTTTTGGCTACTGATTTCAGCCACTAAAGATGTCTCTGCCCATGTCTGTGGTCCAATGATGGCTTGCACCTTTTGATTATCAATGAGATCTTTAGCTGCCAAACAAAACATTCCATTGTAAGAAGAGAAGAGTCACACCATGTCTATTCAAGTTTTTTATTTTATTTAATTAACTTATCTATTTTTTCCTCTTTTCGACTCTATTCAAGCATATGACAGTATATTATTGGCCATAAAGGCAAGGCACTAAAATGTTTTAGAAAAAAAAGCATTGAAACTTTTGATAGTCAAATTATGACTTTTTACTACTGGAGATGTTGAACAAAATGTAAATCATGAAGCAATGGTAAGTTGATGCTATATTCTATTTGTTAATCTGTTAATGAATGATCACCTATATACCAAGGGATGCAGTACTGTTGATTATATGATAGACTGAACAGTTTATATGATTTTGAAAGGTCATATCATTGTAAGGTTAAGACTTCAGAGACGTCAGGGTTCAGGGATATATATTACTCACTGATGCAATTATATTATATATGAATTATTTAGAACAGTAGGAGAGACAAAGAATGAGAGATAGACCTGCAATAGCTGCCAAAAGAGGATCCCCTTGAGAGTTTCTTATATGCAGAGAAAAACTCTGAATGCTTTTTTGATAAAAATCTTCCAATGCCAGCTTCATAGCCACTGCATGCTCTTGGCCAATGCGAGAACTCTTATCTAAAATAGCTCCTATTATGCCCTTATCATCTGAACTCTCATTAGCTGCAATGTTCCCATGTATAATTACATGCATGCTGATAAACCAAAGCAGAAAAGCAAACTTGTGCATTTTTTCTGATAAAAAATTATGGTGAGAATAGATATACATGCAGGTGCCCTGCTAACAACCAAAAACGTACTACTTAGAAAGTTTCTACTAAATTTTTTTTGAGTTCAAAGTTATGATTCTTTTCTTTTCGGTAATTCTTCCCTTCCTTCAATTTCCCGGAATGTTGCTGAGTAAGGTCTAGCTATAATTCAATACTGATTCATTGTGGAAACTTTTGGGAAGAAATAAGATTCACATGACAATGACAAACAAAGACTTGAATCTAAAATAATTTTTTCTTCCTCAAAAATATTTAAAATTTATCTCTATAAAATTTTGAGTAATTTTTTTATTCTCACAAAATTAAAACTTATTATTTTTTAATCTAAACATATATTCAAGACTAAACATAACATAACAATCTAAATGTGATATTTTTTATATTAATTTTTTTATTCTCACAAAATTAAAACTTATTATTTTTTAATCTAAACATATATTCAAGACTAAACATAACATAACAATCTAAATGTGATATTTTTTATATTGCTTATTTATCTAATCGATGTAAAAAAAGTAATACATGTGACTTTGGATATCCCAAATCTGTTTTGAATTAAAAAATTTATAATAATGAATTTTAAATATTTTTATATTTATGAGAAAAAAAACATATTTTAATATTTTCATTATTATTCATATAAGCCCATTTATTTATATATTTTCACATTTTCTTAATTTTCTATCACATTAATTACTGTATCTATTACACCTTACATGCCTTAATTTTATAACCAGTGGAAATATATATGATTCGGCTATCAAAACACTGGATTAGGTGAAGGCTTGATGTTGATGGATAATGGCATGCATTTTTTTTTTCTTTGGGTTAGTAAACGGGCATGCACGTCACCAAAAAACGTAGAAAACGGGCATGCATTTATTGACGAGAGAAAACTCATTTTCAACTTGAGAAAACTATTGTTAGTGTTACTATTTGATGAATTGTACGAATTTTGTGTGATAACTGATAATTAATTGTGAAAATGAAGTCAGATCCAGGTATCAGTACTATCCGCACGGGTAGAGGCGGGAATAGGTCAGGCCGGCCTACGATTTGACTTACATAAAATCTGATTTGAACTGATTTATTTAATTAAAAGGTTAGGCTCAGACTTTTTTAAAAGCCTATTAAATTAAATAGACGAGACTTAGGCTTGTTAAAAAGTCTTATAAGCCTGATAGGTCAGCCTATATATATATATATTTATATTATTTTTTGGATACCAATTTATACTTATATTATTTTTTGGATACAATTAATTTTTTTTAAACTAGCAGACTTTGATTACACATTACTACTCCATAACTTTCATTCCTATAATCAAGTAAAATTTAGGTGTGAGTCATGTGTCCCTTTATATTACTCATTATTTTTATTGGCTTTCCTATTCTGGTTAAGGTTTCCTTTTCCATTAGCTTTTTTCCTATTACGTTCATACTTCAAAGCACAAATATAAAAAGGCTTTTAAAAAGGCTATTAGGTCAGGTTTTTAAAAAGGTCAGACCGAGTCAAAATAAAAGCCTTTGTTAGGCTATAGGTCTGACTCAGACCTCAAAAATTCATCGTAGGCTAGGCTCAGACCTTTTAAAGTCTGGTCTGGCCTGACCTATTCCCACCCCTACCCATGGGTTTCATTCTTTGACCACCAATGTTTGATTCTGAACATCAACGAGAAAAAGACTTGTAATATATACAAATTTTAATAAATTTTACTTTTCATTTAATCATTTTTTTTGTTATTTGATAGTTTTTAATAAACTTTAATCATCAATAAAGTATAAGTTAATAATATTTTTAATGAAGACGTCTTTTCAATTTTGCTTGTACAAAAATACTAAATTATAATTTTGATTATCCTTAATTAATTCTTTTGATTTGTGATTTTAATCTTCTCTTTTTCAGTGATTTTAGTCTTTCTATTTTAAAAAATTAAAATTTTATTTCAACCTTCAATTTTATAAATATTTCGTTTATTTTATTTTGATTGGGAAATCTAATGTATTCACTTAAGATATCATAAACATAAAAATCAAATTAAAGTTAGGAAAATAGAATTTTGTGTAAGGGGACCAAAATTAAATAATTGAAGTTTAGTGATGTCTTTCCAAATCATTTATTCTAATCTTATGTTTGGATTGGGTGATTTATGAGGGAGAGAAATGAGAGGGAATGTACATTATGTTTCTATTTGCTTGCAAGAAAAATAGGAAGGAGAAAACGTCAAATTCGATGAACTCCTCCATTTTTCAAATCCTTAGTATTTAGCACAATTTTGAGATGATTTCTTGTGCACCTTTATTTTTCTTTTATAATTTTTAAAAATTAAATAAACTTTTATAACAAAAAATTACAAATAATTTGTGTTAAGAAAAAATGGAGTAAAAAATTATATTTTAAGCAGTATAAAAATATTTTTTATATATTTATTTTTTTCACTTCTTTTCTTCAATTCCTATTTCTATTCATCTTAACAAATACATCTTTTGCTTTTTATTTTTTCGGTTAAATTACTCATTTATACCCTATAGTTTTATGATTCGTATATTTTAGTTCTTATAGTTTATATTTTAATTATTTTTTAGTCTCTATAGTTTAAAAGTGATCTTTTTAGTCTTCATAATTTGTATTTTAATTCTCTTTTAACCCCTATAGTTTGAAAGTAATATTTTTAGTCTCTATAATTTATATTTTAATTACCTTGTAGTCCTTACTACAATATATATATATATATATATATATATATA
>Ga0315911_1000067_pt1 | contig 17893 bp, 10 predicted proteins | sample Edanod1MG_FD_207737 | JGI IMG/M metagenome (GOLD analysis project Ga0315911, IMG submission 207737) | Root nodule microbial communities collected in Santa Monica, California, United States - Edamame nodules 1 | ecosystem: Host-associated > Plants > Roots > Nodule | place: USA: California... | reverse complement strand
TAAATATTAGTAAATAAAAAATACCAAATTAGTATAAAGATTACTATATAGAATATATACAATAAAATATATGAAGAAATTCGCCCGCCTCCTACATATTTGATGGCCTCTCCCATAAAAAAACTTGTAATACCTATTCCATTCGGAATTGCATCAATTATTTTTTTATCAAAAAAATAATTGAATTTTACTAATTTTCTTACACTCGTAATTAAAGATATATCATAAAAAACATCTATATAACCACGATTATACGACCAATCATATATGACATTTTGAAAATAATCAGCAACTTTTTTATTAAGAACATTTTTTTCAAATAAATTTAATAAATTCAAATTTTGTAAATCTGAATAAACAGGTTTGTAAAAAAAAGACGCTATAAATATTCCTAAAAAAGTAAGAATCACCGAAAAAGCTGCGTTGGTCAAAAATTCATACCAATCCACAAAATTTTTTGAATTTTTATGTAAAAGGTCTATAAAGGGAATTAACCATTTTGATAATATATCAAAATCTATTCCTTTGTAGCTGAAAGAAATTCCTATGGTCCCAACGAATAAAGTAAAGAGCACTAAAACAAGGATAGAAAATCGCATAGTATTGTCCGATTCATTTGGATATAAACAAGCAGTTTTTTTAGTGCCAAAATAATTAATATCAAAAAAAAGACAAGTTATGTTTTTTACATTTTGATTAATGCGATGTGGATATATCTTCCGGATAAAAAAGGAAGTCATTTCATTATTTTTCATTCTTAGTAAAGCTAAGAAAAAATTTTTGTTTTTTAATTTCTGTTTTACTTCTTTCTTCCCCCATAAAGATATTGAATAGAATGAACTATTTTTTTTTCCATTGAAATTTAAAAAATGAACGTTTAAATATCCTTCAAAAACAAGTAAATAGATCCGAAACATATAAAATGCAGTTAATCCTGCTGTACAACAAGCTATTATTGCAAAAATGGGTGAATACAACCAACTATCATTAAGAATCTCATCCTTAGACCAAAAACAGGCAAAAGGTGGAATACCGCAAAGAGAAAGCGTACCCACTAAAAAAGAAGTTTTTGTAATTGGTACATGTTTTGTTAAACCGCCCATAAGAACCATATTTTGACTTTTAGCTGGAGAATATCCGACAAGAGCTTCCATTGAATGAATAATGGATCCAGATCCTAAAAACAACAATGCTTTTGAATAAGCATGAGTAATCAAATGAAATAAAGCGGCTCGATAAGATCCCATACCGAGAGCTAACATCATATAACCCAATTGAGACATTGTGGAATAAGCCAAATTTTTCTTAATATCTTGTTGAGCAATAGCTAAAGTAGCTCCTAATACTACCGTTATTATACCTATAAAAGCTATTCCGTTCATTATTGCAGGTAGAACTATGAAAAGAGGAAGAAGTCGAGCTACAAGAAAAATTCCCGCGGCTACCATAGTAGCAGCATGTATAAGGGCGGAAATTGGAGTAGGCCCTTCCATAGCATCTGGTAGCCATACATGAAGAGGAAATTGGGCGGATTTAGCGACTGAGCCACAAAATAGCAAGAGGGCAACCAAAGTAAGAAAAAAAATATTAACTTCATTTTTATAAATCAAGTTATTTATTATTTGAAACAAATCCCGAAATTCCAAACTACCCGTTATCCAATAAAGACCTAAAATTCCCAATAATAAACCAAAATCCCCGACACGATTAGTTACAAATGCTTTTTGACAAGCATTTGCCGCAATAGGACGTGTGAACCAAAAGCCTATTAATAAATAAGAACACATTCCAACCAATTCCCAAAAAACATAAATTTGTATCAAATTCGAACTAGTAACTAATCCCAACATTGAAATATTAAAAAGAGTCAGATAAGCAAAAAATCTCAAATATCCTTGATCATGAGACATATAATTATCACTATAAATAAGAACCAGAATGCCAACAGTAGTAATTAATATTGACATAATAGAAGTAAGTGAATCGATCAAGTACCCAAACTCTAAAGAAAGATCATTATTTATGGTCCAAGACCATACATATTGATAAAAAGAACTATTATTGATTTGATGAATAGACAAATCAAGCGAAAACATCATAACTATAGTTAACAATAAAATACTAGGAAAAGCCCACATACGGCGAAGATATTTGGTTGCTGTCGGAAAAAGTAGAAGTCCCACTCCTATTAACATAGGAACTGGAAATGGAATAAAAGGTATGATCCATGAATATTGATGTGTATATTCCATACAATAAACAAAAAAATTATGATTCTAATGAATTTTGTTTCTTATTCGTCGGTTTTTATTTTATCTTTTTTGTAAAGAAGGGGTTCGGTTAATAAAAAGTAAACATAGAATTAATTAAAATAGAATGATCTATTATTAATTATTCTGAATCTTTATCTTTGTACAATATTTTTTTTTTCAAAAACATTAGTTCGTTTTTTTAACTAATTTAGTATTTTTTATTACAATAAACAATATCTATGTTTGGAAAATTTTAGAAAAAGTATTATAATATTCAATGTTTTACTTGAAATAGTAAAAAATGGGAATTAAGATAGATAAAATATATGGCTAATTAAAGATAAATATATTTTCATAAAAATGTCTTTCACATCGAATTCTATAACAATCAAAAGCTATACTAATTATATGGCAGTTCCAAAAAAGCGCACTTCTATATCAAAAAAAAGGATTCGGAACACTTTATGGAAAAAGAAGGGATATTTTACAACATTGAAAGCTTTTTCATTAGCGCAATCTATTTTTACGGGGAATTCAAAAAGCTTTTTTTGTAACAAATACAAACGTTAGACTAATTTCAATTAACTAGGTTCAACGAATATTTTTAAATACAAAAAGAAATACGAATATAAATTTCATATATAATCTAATATAGTATAATATTCATTTTGGATATTTACATTATATCTATATATCTATCTATATATAGATAGATATATAGATAGATATATAGATATATTTCTAATAGATTCTAAGGGACTTTTTTAAAATTCTTTTATTTAATGTTTAGTAAACAAATATTGTATTTTAATTAATTCTTTGAATCTCGACAATCGACTAAAAATTTGTTATTATGATTTCGAGTAAGCCGCTATGGTGAAATTGGTAGACACGCTGCTCTTAGGAAGCAGTGCTAGAGCATCTCGGTTCGAGTCCGAGTAGCGGCATGACATCTTATCTTCTAAAAAATAGGTCCTATAATGAACTCCATTCTTATTTCTATTCCTAGTATTTAGATTTTTTTCATTATATATGGTATTTGCAAGTTTAGAACATATATTAACTCATATATCGTTTTCGGTCGTATCTATTTTAATTTCAATTCATTTGATAACCTTATTATTTGTCAAAGAAATCATAGGATTATCTGATTCGTCCAAAAAAGGCATGATAATAACTTTTTTTTGTATAACAGGATTGTTAGTTACTCGTTGGGTTTTTTCAGGCCATTTACCGTTTAGTGATTTATATGAATCATTAATATTTCTTTCATGGACTTTTTCCATTTTTTATATGGTTCCTTGCTTCAAAAAATCTAAAAACTACTATTTAAATACAATAATAACACCAAGTGTTATTTTTACCCAAGGCTTTGCTACTTCGGGGCTTTTAACGAAAATGCATGAATCGTTAATATTAGTACCTGCTTTACAGTCCCATTGGTTAATGATGCACGTAAGTATGATGATATTGGGTTATGCAACTCTTTTATGCGGATCATTATTATCAGTGGCTATTTTAGTCATTACATTTCAAGAACTCATACAAATTATTGGTAAAAGCAAGAATTTCTATTTTTTAAATGAATCATTTTCTTTTGCTGAAATCAAATACATGAATATGACTGATAAAAATAATGTTTTACAAAAAACTTCTTTTTTGTCTTATAGAAATTATTATAGATCTCAATTTCTTCAACAATTGGATCGTTGGGGTTACCGTACTATTAGTCTAGGTTTTATCTTTTTAACGATAGGTATTATTTCAGGAGCAGTATGGGCTAATGAGGCATGGGGATCATATTGGAATTGGGATCCAAAGGAAACTTGGGCTTTTATTACTTGGACTATATTCGCGATTTATTTACATACTAGAAAAAATAAAAAATTGGAAGATCTAAATTCTTCAATAGTCGCCTCCATAGGTTTTCTTATAATTTGGGTATGTTATTTAGGTATAAATCTTTTAGGAATAGGACTACATAGTTATGGTTCATTTACACCTAATTGAATTAAAATAAGTAAAGAACTTCACAAATAAAAATATCGAAAACATAATATATATATAATAACAAAGAAAACTTCGAATAAAATGATTGAGAACCCCTTGAATCACTACTACAGTACTTGATTCAAGGGGTTCTCAAAACAACAAACATATTCAATTAGAATTCAAATTCATTTTTATGGAATTAATATAATACAAAAGAAATATAGGTTTTTGTATTGTGCATAGGATTTCTTTTTTATTTTAGTTTTTATTTATTCGTGAAAACTATCTATAAAAAATTAGATAGAATAGCTTCAACCTTGTCAGCCGAAAATGAAAAAATAAAATCTGGATAAATGCCAATACTTATTACGGGTATAAGGATAGAAATTGAAATAAATAATTCTCGTGGCCCCGAATCAAAAAAATAAGAATTTGGTGTATTAAAAAGCTTGTATCCATAGAACATTTGACGTAACATAGATAATGAATAAATAGGAGTTAATATCATTCCAATTGCTGTTACAAAAGTTATTAGTATTTTTGTGATTAAAAGATATTTTTGGCTAGTAATTATTCCCAATAAGACTATCAATTCTGCAACAAAACCGCTCATGCCCGGCAATGCAAGAGAAGCCATCGATAAGATAGTGAAAACCGTGAATATTTTTGGCATTGGGATAGCCATTCCACCCATTTCGTCGAGATAAAGAAGACGTAGTCTATCATAACTCGTTCCCGCCAAGAAAAAAAGCGCAGCGCCAATAAATCCGTGAGATATTATTTGTAAAATAGCCCCGTTGAGACCTGTATCGCTTATAGAACCAATTCCTAAAAGTAAGAAACCCATATGAGATACTGAAGAATAAGCTATTCTTTTTTTTAAATTGCGTTGACCAAGAGATGTTGAAGCTGCATAGATTATTTGAATTGAACCTAATAGTATTAACCAGGGAGAAAATATAGAATGAGCGCGAGATAAGAATTCCATATTAATTCGAACCAACCCATATGCTCCCATTTTTAATAATATTCCGGCTAAAAGCATACAAGTGCTGTAATGTGCCTCTCCGTGGGTGTCTGGTAACCATGTATGTAAGGGTATAATTGGTGATTTGACAGCAAAAGCAATAAGAAACCCGATATAGAATATTATTTCCAGTGCCACGGGATATGATTGATTAGTTAATGATTCGAAATTTAATGTTGGTTCATTAGAGCTATAGAAACTCATACCCAGAATTCCCAGTAATAAAAAAACAGAACTTCCCGCAGTGTACAAAATAAACTTTGTAGCTGAATACAAACGTTTTTTTCCACCCCACATAGATAAAAGTAGATAAACGGGAATTAATTCGAATTCCCACATGATGAAAAAAAGTAAAATGTCTTGAGAAGAAAATGTTCCTATTTGACCACTATACATTGCTAACATCAGGAAATAGAATAATTTGGATTCTCTAGTAACCGGCTGAGCCGCTAACGTAGCTAACGTAGTGATAAATCCCGTCAATAAAATGGGTCCTAGAGAGAGTCCATCTATTCCGAAGCTCCAGTAAAAGTCAAAAAAATTGATCCATTTATAATTTTCTGTCAATTGGATTAGTGGATCATCCAGTTCGAAATGATAACAAAATACATAGGATGTTATAAGGAGATCAATTAAACATATACAAATAGTATACCATTTAATTACCTTATTTCCTTTATGGGGAAATAAGAAAATTAAGGAACCCCCGACTATTGGCAAAATTACAACTGTTGTTAACCAAGGAAAATAATTCGTGATAAAAATAAGATATACTTAGACTAGAAAAACCCGCGCTCAAAATAAAAAAAGATTTCCTTTTTTATTTTGAGCGCGGGTTTTTACCAGTAAAAAAACGTACTTGTGTGTGGTTCTTTTTGAAACGTATCAATAAGCTAGACCCATGCTTCGAGTTGTTTCATGCCATAAATAAACTCTAACACTTAAGAAATCTGTCGGACAGGCGGATTCACACCTCTTACAACCAACACAGTCCTCTGTTCTTGGGGCAGAAGCTATTTGTTTAGCTTTACATCCGTCCCAAGGTATCATTTCTAATACATCCGTTGGGCAGGCTCGGACACATTGAGTACATCCTATACATGTATCATAAATTTTTACTGAATGTGACATTGGATCGTAATCCTTGAACATCAAAAATTCAACATTTTCAATCTAGTAAACTTGTAAACGAATTTATATATATTAGATACCAGATGAATCAATGATTTATAAAAATTTTGATAATCAAAATATACTTATAGATTAATTAATAATAAGAGAATAGAACCAAGATACTTTGATTTCTTATCTTTGTTTTCGCAAACATGATTCTAATTTATATATCATATATGCTTATGCTAATTTGAATTCATTAATAGTACACACAAAATATAAATTATACTTTTTTTATTTTTTATGGGTAATATTATTTATTCAATAAATTTGATTGATTGATACGGGTTGATTTTCTATTACGATAAATTGAGGAAACAATAGCCGGTCCGATAGCTGCTTCAGCAGCTGCAATAGCTATAACAAAAATTGAAAAAATATTTCCTTTTAATTGTCGACTATCAAAAAAATCAGAAAAGGTTACGAGATTTATATTAACTGCATTCAGTATAAGTTCAAGACACATAAGGGCTCTAACCATATTCCGGCTCGTGATCAACCCATATATACCTATAGAAAATAAATAGGCACTCAAAACAAGTGCATGCTCGAATATCATTGACCAACTCCTTATCAATTTTTATTCATTTCGATATGAACAAGAAGAATTCAACGGATTTGATTGACTAATATTATAAGTCTACAACAAAATAAAGTATTCGCAATAAAAAAAAGATTTTATACAGAAATATTCGTTTTCATTCACATAGAATTCAACCAAAATAAATGTGATAAAATCTAAAAAAAAAAAAAAATTGAATTTTGGTTTTGGTTTATATTATTAGTTCTAAAAATTTCTTATTGGCGAGCTACGACAATTGCACCTATCAAAGCAACTAAAAGGATTATTGAAATTAGTTCAAATGGAAGAAAAAAATCTGTTGATAAATGAATTCCAATTTGTTGACTAGTACTTATCAAATCTTGCTCTATAATCTGATTGGGTCTTGTAGTCCAAATAATCCCGTGCCATGATGTATCTAGAATAGTAGTTATTAGTGAAACAAAGATACTTGTACAAACCATCAAAGTAATTCCATCCCCAACAGTCCAAAGACGAAAATCTTGGTAATATTCCGAACCATTCATAAACATCACAGCAAATATTATTAAAACATTTATAGCGCCCACATAAATAAGTAGTTGTGATGCAGCTACAAAATGGGAGTTTGATAAAATATAGAATAAAGATATACAAACAAGAACTAGGCCCAATGAAAAAGCAGAAAAAATGGGATTCGTAAATAATACTACTCCCAGACTTCCTAATATAAGACCCGATCCAAGAAAGACTAAAAGAAAATCATGTAGCGGTTCGGGCAAATCCATTCTATGTAAAATAAGAGATAAATAAATCGAAATTTCATGACCTTATTGATATGACCAGGAAAAAAACTTATTAAATACTAAAATTATCTCCGCATTGAATTCCACCAACTCCTAACATAAGAGGTGTGAGTTGCTATAGGTACAGTTGTTATAGGATCAATGTTATTTCATTCTTTTCTTTCAGTGAAAGAAGAATTTCAAAATAAACGAATATATATATATCCGTATTTTATTCTTTTTATATTTTATATAAGTATTCTATTATTTTAGTTTTTAGAAGAATTTTATAATTTTATAAATAATTAATTGAATTTTATTTGAATTGTTCTAATTGTATAATCATCAATTACTGACACTGGTAAACGGCCCAAAGCAATTTGATTATAATTTAATTCGTGGCGATCATAAGTTGAAAGTTCATATTCTTCGGTCATTGATAAACAATTTGTTGGACAATATTCAATACAGTTACCACAAAATATACAGATTCCGAAATCAATACTATAATTAAGCAACTGTTTCTTTCGAATATCAGTTTCTAGTTTCCAATCAACAACAGGTAGATCGATGGGACATACACGAACACATACTTCACAAGCAATGCATTTATCAAATTCAAAATGTATTCGACCGCGGAAACGTTCTGATGAGATTATTTTTTCATAAGGATATTGAATAGTTACGGGTAACCTATTTGCGTGAGATAGGGTAATCGTGAAACCCTGACCAATGTACCTTGCAGCTCGGACTGTTTGTTGACTATAATTTATGAATCCACTTACCATAAGGAACATATCGTGAATATCTCTGAATATTTTTTTCTTTCTCTTGTTTGACACAAGTTATGAATATATAAGGTCCACTTTTTTTTACAGTGAAAACAGTTGAGACGAAGTTGTTAATAATAGATTGCCGAGAGAAATGGGTAAAAGAAATTTCCACCCAAGATTTAATAATTGATCTATTCTTAGCCTAGGCAAAGTCCATCTTGTTGCGATAGAAAGGAATAAGAATAAATAAGTTTTAGCTAGTGTAATAAAGATACCAATTATCGTTACAAAAACTCCATATGTTTGATTTATTTCAAAAAAGTCAGAAACGAATATGTATGGAATAGAGATATTTGAACCACCAAAGTAAAGAACTGTTACAAATAAGGAAGAAATGAATAGGTTTAAATAGGAAGCAACATAAAATAAACCAAATTTGATACCCGAGTATTCGGTTTGATAACCCGCTACTAGTTCTTCTTCCGCTTCCGGTAAATCAAAAGGTAATCTTTCACATTCTGCTAGGGACGAGATTAGAAAAACAATGAAACCCATAGGTTGACGCCACAAATTCCATCCCCAAAAACCATATTTTGATTGTGCATCAACTATATCAACTGTACTTAAACTGTTAGATAATCCTAGTCGGTGATGACATTACTGTTACCATCTCTATTACAGAACCGTACATGAGATTTTCACCTCATACGGCTCCCTTAAAGCCTTAAAAAAATCTAAGGACCGGTCCGATTATTTATCCCTTGATACATCTCTAAGGTAGATAATATTCGATTTTATCGGACGGTTCTGAATTAGACCTATTGAATTCTGTCTGTTCTAAAAAAACAAATTTTAAAATAAATACATTTAATAAAGAAAAAATAAAATACATTTTAACATTTCTTTAAATAAATAAAAAATACAAAAAGTACTTCTGAATTGATCTCATCCTTTAAAAAATTCAAATTCAAATTTGTTGAGTAATAACTTAATTCTTCCATAAAATACTCTTTTCAAATTATCAATAACTCCCTCATCATTTTCGATTACGAAAAAGAATTATACATGTTCATTTTTTAAATTATGACATGAATTCTATCTCCATAAATATGGATATAAGACAAACAAGAAAAGGGGGATCACTTTTTTTTTCGTTCTTATCCTAGTCTTTTTTGTGTAAGTAAAATAAAAGGGGACTTCCAAAAATTAAAGGATTATTTCGTTTCTGATAGTTATTTATTTAATCGGTGGATGGAAGTATACTCTGGATCGGAATTCTGGGGAGTACTGCCTTATTTTTTCTACCAACGGAAAGCCCCAATTAGTATTCTTTTTCTATTATACATAAATATAAATGTTCTTTTGGATATTTTTAAAAATATACGTTACTAATCCTTTGTGTATTTTGGTGTTTCTAATCATCCATTCATTTTTTATTAATCCCTTATTTATGTTATTTATGTTAATATATATATGCTAATTCATACAAATGATATTGAAAATTTAATTTAAAAAGGGTTGGTCTTTTACGCCCGCTTCAAGACAGGATGACTAATCAACCAACCTTGGGAAAAACAACAACTTCTACCTATAATTTAATTCATTTTTTTCACTTAATTCTTATACATAGAAAATGAGACTCAATATTTTTACTGCAATTTAAAATCATCATCTTTTCTATTAACTATAAGTAATATAGTATTCTATAAATTATATTCAAAAGAAGCTGTTTTATTGCACTCATATAACTATCTGATTAAATTCTTCAATCCGAATGCGAAAAATAATAAAAAAAATAAATTCAATAGATATATATTCAATTTATTTTCCTACTTTACTACAAAGTACTATAAAGAGAGGGGTATAGCAAATAGTATCAAAAAATTTCTGTCTCAACGAATCGCACGTAGAGATATTGATAACACACATAGAGTTAATGGTATTTCATAACTAATCGATTGAGCAGCTGCTCGTAGACCACCCAAAAAGGAATATTTATTATTTGACCCATATCCTGACATAAGAAGTCCAATGGGAGCAATACTCGAAATAGCAATCCATAAAAAAACACCAATATTCAGATCAGATAAAACAAAGTTATAGCCAAAAGGAATTACTGAATAGCTTATTATAATCGATATGACTGATATAGATGGTCCTATACTGAATAAACGAATATCTCCTCTAGATGGAATAAGATTCTCTTTGAAAAGTAATTTTGTTCCGTCTGCTAGAGCTTGAAGAACTCCAAAAGGACCTGTGTATTCAGGTCCAATACGTTGTTGTATCCCTGCGGATATTTCCCTTTCTAACCATACAATTGCTAGTACACTTATCGTAATTCCCAATATAAGAATCAAAATAGGGGCAAATACCCATATAATTCCATATATCTCTTTAAAAGATTCCAATCTGAAAAAAAAATGGATATCTTGTATCTCTGTTAAATAAATTATCATTTCAACGATCAACTTCTCCCATAATAATATCTATGCTACCTAGTATTGTCATAATATCGGCCAATTTCATTCTTTTAACTAATTGAGGAAGAATTTGCAAATTGATAAAACCTGGCGGACGAATTTTCCATCTCCAGGGAAAACCATTTTGATCCCCTATTAGAAAAATTCCCAATTCTCCCTTGGGGGCTTCAATTCTTACATAAAGTTCTTGTTTTGGCAATTCAAAAGTCGGAGACGGTTTTTTACTAATAAATCGATACTCAAACTCATTCCATTCTGGCTCTTTTTCTCTATCAAAGCAGCGAATTTCTAAATTTTCATATGGTCCGCCGGGAATTCCTTCCAAAGCCTGTTGAATAATTTTTATGGATTCCATCATTTCACCAATTCGAACTAAATAACGAGCTAAGGAATCTCCTTCTTTTTGCCATTGAACTTCCCAATCAAATTCTTCGTAACATTCATAATTATCCACTTTACGGAGATCCCATTGTATTCCGGAAGCCCGAAGCATGGGTCCTGATAAACCCCAATTTATTACTTCCTTTATATCAACTACACCTACCCCCTCAACCCGTTCTAAAAAAATCGGATTTCGCGTAATAAGTTTTTGATATTCAACAATTCTTGTTAAAAAATAATCGCAGAAATCATAACATTTATCTACCCAACCATAAGGTAGATCAGTCGCTACCCCCCCGATACGAAAAAAATTATGCATCATTCTCATACCCGTCGCAGCTTCAAATAGATCATATATTAATTCTCTTTCTCTGAAAATATAGAAGAAGGGGGTTTGTGCACCAATATCTGCCATAAAAGGTCCTAGCCATAGTAGGTGAGAAGCTATACGACTTAACTCCAACATTATTACTCGGATATAACTGGCTCTTTTAGGTACTTGAATATTTCCCAACTGTTCTGGTCCATTTACAGTTATTGCTTCTGTGAACATAGTAGCTAAATAGTCCCAACGTGTTACATAAGGCAAATATTGTATAATTGTTCGGTTTTCCGCTATTTTTTCCATTCCTCTGTGTAAATAACCCAATATAGGTTCACAATCAATAACATCCTCACCGTCTAGAGTAACAATAAGTCTAAGAACACCATGCATTGATGGGTGGTGAGGCCCCATATTGACTATCATGAAGTCCTTTCTTGTAGTTGAGATATTCATAGGTTTTTCCTCGATTTATTTTTTTATGAATCGCTTAAAAAAAAAAGTTCATCAAAATTCAAGATCTAATAAATCGAATAATTGAGAATTACTCTTCAATTTAACGAATTTGTGACTCTCGAATATCAAACTGATTTATTAATTTTTTATACCGTATTCTATCTTTCTTTGACAAATAAGACAGCAATCTTTGTCGTTTTCCCAAAATTTTACGTAAACCTCTTTGAGATAAATAGTCTTTTCGGTGCAATTCAAAATGTGAAGTAAGTCTTCGTATTCTATCGGTAAATTTGAATATTTGAAATTCAACCGATCCTGGGTTTTTTTCTTTTTTTTCTTGTGAAATAACAGGTATAATTGAATTTTTTACCATAAAAAAATTAAAGTTTTTCCCTTCTCTTCGCTTTTTACTTTTGATAGATATTTTGATTGATCAGTAATAGTAATGACACTAATTTTGAATTTTTTATATAAATCTGAATTTACTTAATTTACTTAAGAATTCTTGATTTTTTTACAATCGAATTAATTCTTATAAATAAAAAAAATGGAATCCATGCAATTTAAATAGATATAAAGGAGACTTTTTTTATAGATTCACCATAAAAAATGGTATACTTAAAAAAAACATAATTTTGTGGATTCTTTTTTTATCTAAGGTATATATCAGTGAATTAGTATCAATGCCATACCATAATGCGTGTCTTTATTTATGTTATGTATCTATATCTATCTATATAGATAGATATAGATATTAATTTGTCTTCTATTTACCATATAAATATGGTAAATAGAAGACAAATTTGGATTAACGAATTTTCATTCGCGGATACATATGTATCCTTACTATACTGAAACGGCTTCCATTATGGGTATTAAACCAATATCGATTTATACAAGCTAAATCTTCTAATCGATATTTTGGCCAAAGAAAAATTTTGAAATTCATTAGTTTTTTTTTATCTTTCTCAAAATATTTTCTTTTTTTAGTCAAAAGTGGAAAACCATTTTGGACTTTATTTGGATTATAAAATATTGTGTTTCTATGCATACTATTTATATTATTTGGATTTAAACAAATTAGAATTCTCAATTCTCTACGACGTCTAGCGGATAAAATGTTTTCAGGAACAAGTAAATCAGAATTATCTTTTTCTTTTTTTTCTGTTATTTTTTGATCTCTTGTTCTTGTAATATATTTATAAAAATTTTTCTTATTAACATGAATTTTTTCTGGGTATTTGTGATAAATTTTTCGTTTATTCTTTTGAATTAATGAAAGACCTATGGTTTGATACATAAAAAATTGTTTATTGTTTTTTCTAGACAGGCGAACTGGTTCGATAACAAATATTTCTTTTTTCATAAATTTGTTATTTTTCTTTTTCCTTAAGCCTAGAAGAATTAAATTCTTCTGATTTTGAATCATCATAATATCTAGACCTAGTTCTCCTCTTTGAATAGAGGCTATTGTAATTTCTCTTAAATTTTTTAATCTAATCAGGAGACAATATACTTTGACATTGTTAAATATTCTTTGACCTAAGAAATTATTCCAATTTAAATGTAAAATCAAAAAATTTCTTAGTAAGAAATTAAGTTCTGCCTCCATCTTGTTCTTGTCTTTCTTTTTCTTTATACCCTTACTATTCTTTTCACTGTCTGATCCTACATAATCGTTTTCAATATCTTTTTCTTGGTTTGAGATAGATGATTCAAGATTTCGTTGATCAGGGTATTCTGCTTTTGCCCGATTTCGAGTCTCTAACTCCAATTCAAGAGATTCATTTTTTTTCTTTCTAGTAATGTTCTTTTTATTTTCACTAACATTTTGATTTACATTAGAAGAAAAAAAAAGTAATTTGATTGGTATAACCTGCGAGTTACCCCTATATGCGTCATAAAATATCACAAATTTTGAAAAGAACCAAAATTCTGGATTCGATATGGAACGATTTAGTATTTCTCTATTGATTCCCATCCAATCAAAATACTTTCTATACATATTTTTTTCCATATCTAGAATCGCATCTTCCGATATATAATTCTTGATAAAGAGATTATCTATGATATCCAATAATTCTTTTTTATACGTGTTGTAATTAGAAGAAATCACTTGGTTTTTTTTTACTTGAAATAGGGATCTATATCCATAAATATATGAGTCTTTCTTATCTGCATAATTGATAAAATTATAGGATAAAAGATCGTATCTATATTGTTTTCTAATTTTTTTTTTTAATGCGTTTACTTGTTGTTCTTTGTAAAGAATTAATTGGCTTTTTTCATATGAATTGCATTTGGTTAAATCTTTATTTTGAGCTATACGATATTCAGTTATTCTATTTCTCCATTTTTGTGGTACTAATCTGGACCATCTACTTTTAGATAAGTCATATTGATAATAATGATCCTTTAACCAATTTGTCCATTGATTTATTACAGAATTGAGAGGGTTATTATGTTTTAATTTATAATGAAATATTCCTTGTGCTCCAAAAAAAGAATCCTTTATTTCATTTTTCAGAAAAAAAAAAATTCCATGATATTGAAAAACAGATCTTAACTTATAGATGTTTATGTTAATAATTCGGGTGTGTAATAAATTAAAAAATACATATGCTTGTGACAAAAAGGAGATGTCACAAGAATTATGTGAATTCGGATTTCTAGTATGAAAATATTTGTGTAAAATTGAAATAAAGCGAATTATACTTTGATTTGTTTTATAAATTCTTTCTGCATTTGCTTCATTATCGTAAATGGATTTATTTAAAAATTTTTTTGTTAATTCAAGAAAAAGTTGTATATTGATCCTCGGAATACAACTGATATATAGAAATATATCTCTGTATATCCTTTTCATGAAAAATTTTAAAAAAGAATGTGATTTACGAGTTAATCGAGCATTTCTTCTTCTTTGTAATATCTGCAATTTTTTTTTTTCGAATTCTACCCTTTTACTATCATAAGTTGTTTTGTTTGAATGAATATTTGTCTCTGAAATTACAAGCCCCTTTTTAATTTTTTCAATTTTTTTTATAACTGCTTTTCTTTTAGCATTAAGATCCTTTATTTTTTTTTTTTTCAATGAACAATTTACTGAATTTATCGATTGAATTGAAATGGTTGTTTCAGAAATCATTGGATTATTCTTATAAATTGTTGAATCTTTTTTATTTTCGCTCAATTCATCTATCTTTTTGAATTTAAATTTAATAAATAGCAATTTGAAAAATTGTTTTATTTTCGTTAGGCTTAGAATACTTTTGAGAATACTTTTAAGAATACTTTCGATAATACTTTTGCTAATCCTTTTTGCTTTTTCTATTAAGATAGTTAGAAACAATTTCAATTTTTCACTTAAAACTTTTAGAACTCGAAAAGTGAAAAATTGAAATTGTTTCGTTTTTTTTTTTAGTTCTTTAAAAATGGGGTCAAAAAATGATGAAAATCTATTTTTTTGGGGAGAACCAGAAAAGGGCAAGTCGACTTCCATCCCCCAAACTGTTAGAAAACAAAAGTTCTTTTTTTTCATTAGATCCTTTTTCTTTTCATTGGATCGTAGCTTAGATTTGTGCCAAGGTTTGAGACGAAAAGGAAATAAGATCTTTATCTGAATACCATCTGTTAGCCATTTTTTTGGAAATTCTCTTTCGGATAATTGAACACCATTATATGTGCATTTAATATACATTTCTCTCTTCCAATCCCTAAAATCTTCCGACCATTCGGGAAATTGAAAAAATAGTATACGAGCAATATTTTTAGTTATTATCAATGAAGGTAATAGAATATATTTTCTAAGAATGGATTGGGTTATTAATAAAATACCTCTTATTACTTGAGCAAATATAATGCTATCCCAGGCTTCTGCTATTTCTATACGTTTTCTTTCCTCATTTTCCTTTTTTTTTTCCTCCTCTTTTTTCGAACTTTCTTTTGCCCTTTCCTCTGTATAACTAGAAATTTCAAATTCTTCCTTTTTTCGCATCCAAATTTTGAACATAAAAAATATTTTCATTGATTTGAAACTATCAAAAGAAAAGAATAAAGGTTTTTCAATTTTATCCAAAAAAAGGGGGGAATGCACCCTTTTTTGAAAAAATTTCCAAGTAACTGTTTTACGCCTTTGAGCACGTATAGATCCTTTGATTATGTCTCGCCGAAAATCCGATTGTTGGGAATAACGTATTAAAGCCAATTCATTTTTTTTTTTTTCAGCGTTATCAGTATCTCCTGTAGGATTATAAGTATCGTACTTCTTAAAAAATTTAGATTTATTAGTCAAAATTACTACACGTTTGGCTTTTCTAGAACGAATTTGATAATTCTCTGCTTCATTTTTTCCCTCCAGTTGTTCCAATTCGTCAATAAATTTGTATGACCATCGAGGAACTTTTTTACGGATTTCGTTTATTCTAATACACTTTGTTCTATTTCCATTTACTATTGTTTTTTCGTTCAAATCAGTTCTAATTGCATCAAATAATATTTTTATTATTTGTTTTTTTTCTTCTTCATAATTTATTTTTACTTGTTCATGTTCTGGAAATAAAGAAAGTGCTTCAAAACTCAAGCTTGATACTAATTTTTTTGAAAATTTACTGATTAGATTGAAAAAAAAAAATGTAGTTACTAAAGATTTTCTATCAAATATATTTATTTTTTTCTCTAATTCTGGATAATTACTATTATTTTTTTTATAAGTATTATTAGAAATAAGGATACCATGAATTTTATTTATCAAAATGGTATTTTTTTTTTCATTTTTTTCATATTGGATTGAGGTTGAAAAAACATTTTCGATTTGTCCACGAAAGCGTCCGTTCAGGAAAGGATCATATATTTTAGTTAAATATTTTGTTTTAGTTTCATCATTAGACAATCGAATTCGGTTTTCTAATATATCCAGAGAAATTAATTCCTTATCCATTACTTTTGCCCTATTTACAAATTCATTGCTCAATTTGTTTCTTTTTTCTTCATTAGTATAGCTCCAATAATTAGACAATTCATCATAGGAAATTTTATCTTTTGTGAAGAGATAAAATTTGGTTTCCATCATTTTATGAAAAGTTGATAAATTTGGTGGATACATAAAAGATATTCTTTCTTTTCCATCACTTTGACATGTATGAAAAAAAAATTCTGAAATTTCATTTTTTACGACATTTTCAAATCGATTATTTTTTATATATCGAAATGGACGATTCCATCGTTTATAATTGAAAAGAATGTTTACGAGAGGTTTTTTAACAAACCCTAATTTATATTTCTCCTCGTCAATTTTGTAGAAATTATTTTCGTTTTTCGAAAAAAGAGAAAGAAAACCCTCTTTATTGTTGGATCTTTTTTGTTTTTGTTTAGTTTGTACTCTTTGCAAATTTTTTTCGACATCTATTTTTTTTCCTTTTTTATAAATTTCATGGGTTTCTTGAATTTCTGACAATTTCTTACTAAAAAAAGGGGGGGGTACTCTTCCTAAATAATATAAACAAGTAATAAATAAGAAAACAAGAAAGATTTTCAACATAGAATTTCTAAATTCTGACATAATGTATTTATTTGATTGAATACGTACGTTAGATTTAATCGAATTAGTTTGCTGTATGCGGACTAATATAAATTCAATCCATTTCATAAAAAAAGTGTGACCAATTATCCAACCAATAAAACTACTTATTAAAAATATAAATTTATTGTTG
>Ga0315911_1000066_pt1 | contig 18384 bp, 12 predicted proteins | sample Edanod1MG_FD_207737 | JGI IMG/M metagenome (GOLD analysis project Ga0315911, IMG submission 207737) | Root nodule microbial communities collected in Santa Monica, California, United States - Edamame nodules 1 | ecosystem: Host-associated > Plants > Roots > Nodule | place: USA: California... | reverse complement strand
CAGTTGCTGAAAGATAGATAGAACCTTTCTAACTAAATGAGATTGAGTTCCACGCAAGCTAGAAAGATGCTTTTTGCTGCTATTCCATCTATTTGTGCATTAAGTTCGAAGAAGATCTCAATCTATAATGAAGAAATGATAGTAGCTCGTTGTTTTATAGGCTTCATCATATTCAGTCGGAAGAGTTTAGGTAAGACTTTCAAAGTGACTCTCGACGGGAGAATCCAGGCTATTCAGGAAGAATCGCAGCAATTCCCCAATCCTAACGAAGTAGTTCCTCCGGAATCTAATGAACAACAACGATTACTTAGGATCAGTTTGCGAATTTGTGGCACCGTAGTAGAATCATTACCAATGGCACGCTGTGCGCCTAAGTGCGAAAAGACAGTGCAAGCTTTGTTATGCCGAAACCTAAATGTTAAGTCAGCAACACTTCCAAATGCCACTTCTTCCCGTCGCATCCGTCTTCAGGACGATCTAGGCACAAAGTTTCACTTATTAGTTAGGAGGAGATTTTGCCCCCAGTGTATCTCGAAAGCAGAAAAAATAGAACTCATTCGAGAGAGCTTGGTGGTCTTAAGAATGGTTCGGGTGGGGGGTTCTCTTAAGAATAAATAAGACGAATAGAATCTAATTCATGTTCATGCTAACAGAAGAGCGGATCCAAGACACAGACAACTTCTTTCTCAAAAAGTACTTGCTGCACTTCTTTCTCATGAAGCTGCTTTGCAAGAAAGGAGTTAGTTCCCTCCGGGGGTTCTGAGAGCCAATGCTTCCTACGCTCCAGCCCTTAGCCCTGAACTCCTTAGCACAAGCACTAAGTAAGCCCGTGAAGGCCTTCAATATCGCACCTACTAGGACTGAAATTTCGTTTTCGAATAGGACTACTTCTTTCTTTTCTGTACGCTAGGGTCGTTCGGGCGGAAAACCGAGTTGCGTACTGGGTGAAGCTTAGTCCTTTGGACCTTTCAATCTCGCAACTTTTTTAGATTAGCTAGGGCCGCCCGCACGCTTTAAGGGTTGTTGAAGGTATTGCACTAAGAAAGACTCCTGCCGTTGCTATGCTAAAGGTAAGATTTTCTTTTAAAGCCGCTCAAGCAATTTCTTTAAAAAAAGAAGAGCAAGCAAGACAAGAAAGATAAGGCTCGAAAGCTGCGAAGAAAGAAAGTAGAGCTGCTCTAATCGAGCTGTGAAATCGGTGTGGTGAGGTATTGGAAGTGTTCAGCGAATTTAAAGACACTAAAAAAGAGCACCGTGCTATACTGGCAGAGCTTCAGCAAAACTAGGTAGGTAGCTTTCGCTAATGAGAGATGGATTTGGGGATTCGATTAGGTCTCCTAATTCATGGAATTCGTTTTCTCTTTATTAGTTTCTTTTTAAAGCAGCATTCTCCCTTGACTCGATCTTTAATTGAATTATCGATAGAACGTTGATCAATATTCAGGAAGAGATCGAGGATCACAGCAGGATCCTATCTGATCTTTGTCAACACAGGACTCGAAGCCCCCTGCTCAAACTAAAGGGTAATCCTTCGGAATTGAAAATTCCTATCTTTCGGATTTCTTTCTTATATTAATTATAGTGGAGGGGAGAAGACTCATTTTGAATTCTATCTATATAGGGGGGGAGCCATTGTGAAGCCTAGAGAGGCGGAAGCGGCAAATCGCTTCTACCGAGTTCCACAACAGCAGCTTAGCTTAGTAGCTTAACTCTTTCTACTGGCGTGGCGCTGCTGGATGCTTCTGATCAATAGAACAGGAAGAGGAGTCAGCCAAAAAGAAAGACCACCAAAAGTAACGACCACCAAGATACGCATAGTGATTCGATCTTTTGATCACCCATTTTTGGAAAACCATTTTGGGGGGCTTCAGCCTTACACACGGAAGATTGGATTGCCTGAATCACGAGTCTTATATACTGTGTTACGATCACCTCATATTGATAAAAAGTCCAGAGAACAATTTGAAATGGAAATAAAGAAAAAATTTCTGATCATAAAAACAGAAAAGCATGAATTGCGCAAGAAGTTCTTTCGGTTAAAACGCCGTGCGACTCGGAGGACATAAGACTTCTTGGTCAAGCCAAAATGCCGGCAGAATGCTCCTACCCCACCATGCCTGGCCCTTTACCTTACCTTAAGAAAGAAAAGAAATGGGGGTATGAAGCGTGGGAAAGAATGAGAGAAGTGTCTGATACAACAGGTAACCTTAAGGAGTGGCGGCAAAGCTCTTGATTGATCAACGCGAGTGAACTGTGCTTAGACGCTTCGTAAAACCGCACCGATCTACGAGAGGAGCTGATGGATGAGTAGGCTTCCCCTTTCGATTTACGGAATGTGATCTGGGACACGATGGGGGTTTGCGTGCCTCGGTAGGAAAGAGATCACCGGAGTATAGCACAAGATCGCCTTTTTTTTCTTGCTGCCATGGGGTCGACCTGTAAACAAGGTAAACCCAATGGGAACCAAAAACGGGAGGGTACCACATTGATTGACATTGGGCAGAAGACGATCCAAAAAGCGAAGGCTCACCCAGCTGAGATCGGCAGTGAGGGATGCTTACCTTCTTCTTAGAGAAAGGGGAAAGGGGCAACCTATCTTACTAATAATAAGAAAGGGGGTGGCATCGACTGGGGTTTTACACCCAGTTGGTGTAAGGGATGAATCACCCTTTGCGGTCGGATTGCCAGAAATGGTGCCGACTGTCCATGAGGCGAACAATCGGTAGCGAGATACAGATCCGGAGAGATCTGGGTCTTCTATCTCAACATTTGGTTGTTTAACCTCACTCCACGACACATGGAGTCCTATTTGTTTGGTTTGGTTAACTAGGTGCCCCCCCACGACTGATGCGACATTCAGTCGTTTAGGCGAGTTTTGGTGTTTATTAAGATAAACCAGTTTGTCAAATGAATCCGGTTGGATTCGCAAATGTCTTATACTTGAGTATTGACATTTGAGGGCGGTGATCTGGAAGCCATCCCAGTGGAGGTTAGTCCAATGACTGACTTCTGCATCAGGTACCCAAACCGGATAAGGAAAGACATGAAAATGAATTTTTCCAGGTATTTGTTTGACAAACTGTTGTCTCTTAAGACCATCAAATGGCACAAGATTTTGGAAAATCTTATTAATTAGTATTATAGATACTAATAATAGCTACCGACGGTCTGACCAAGGAACTCTGTATAGGAGCATACCTCGTAGCCAAACAGGTCATTCAGTTAAACCGACGATCTGGCCCTCTGTTTACTGCTTTATATCTAAAACAACTACTTGCTGTAAGCAAGCGTATGCAGGGGTCAGTCAGTCGCACAGTTTATTACCTGTGCCAGTGTCTCTGACGAGGTCAGGATACCCTAAGATTATACCTTCCTTCCATCGCAAAATGATTATGAAGAAGGATCAGAAGGCCGACTTATGGGTTCATATATATCTGTCTTTAGTCTTTGTCGGGCTATTCGCCTGGCGAAACGGATTGACAGATCGATATTGAAATCGATAGTCACCCCTTCCACCGGTCTGCCAAGACAGTCTCAATTAAAAAATGATATTGTCGCTTTCTCTAAAGACCTGATCCTAAGGTACTGTCCTAGTTTTCTCTCAACTCCCTTGTGTCAGGGGGTACGTTGGGAGCCAACTTGGAAAGCGAGACCTTCGTGGAGGCCGTAAAGGTGAAAAGACGCGTGGAGGAATATTCTACCCTACCATCTGCGTCATGAAATCGTTTGGTTTGTACATCAATAGCCATTGTGACTATGATGCAGGGTTTCCTCAATGGTCCCCCTTTATCCGATACCCTTATGACCAAAAGAATGAAGAGAGATCTCCATGGTCTACAGAGACCGCTGAGAGTACCATCCACTCTCTTTCGGGTCTAGACACTTCGGTGAGTCTATTGACTCAGGCTCCCCTGGTAGACTATCGCAATCTACCGAGGCTGGCGCTGGTAAGAGATATTCGCCATAGGTAACTTTGTGAATCAAAGGGTATTGAAGCCTCTTCATGATTTCCTCATGGACACGCTTCGGTCTATCCCAATGGATGGAACTTTTAATCAGCTCCGACCGTTCGTTGGATAGATGAAAAGGTTTCAGTAAGGTTTATTCTTTTGACTTGAAGTCTGCCACCGATAGGTGGCCCCTCAGTCTGAAGACTCACCTTATTAGAACTTTATTTGGTAAGTCTGTTGGAGATTGTTTAGATGCAATCTTCAGCAGATCTATGAAGTACCCTTTCTTCGCTCAGTTCGAGGTGTCGTATTCTTTAGAGTAGGACAACCTCTTGGCTTTCTGTCTTCTTGGCCTCTCTTCACTTTAACACATCACTTAGTGATGTTTTATTGTGCAGAGAAGGTGTACCCAGGACAGCGCTTTACTAGGTATGCCATTCTTGGAGACGATGTTTGTATCGCCGACGAGAATGTGGCCTCTCTTTATCGCCAGACAGTAAATGATCTAGGTCTCGCAATAAGAAAGGGGGTGAGATAGGCGACAGGTAGCTTGCTTCCAAGCCGGCCCGGCCGCGAGGAAGAGATCTTTGCCGGTGCTGACTTGGATCTCGGGTGACGGAATAAGGCGCCCAGAAGCTACGAGCAGTCGCGGTCGAAGCTTGGCTCTAGGCGATAGGCTAGCAGTAAGCTTGGCTACAGCGAAGCGCTTACCAAGCGCGAAGGATTCGTTCCTCTCCCAGCAAGAGGATGCGCGCCTTAACTTAAAAGAGCTAACGCGCTTTACTTAACCAAGGCTTTCTCTGATAGGGGCTCGTTAGCCGTTGTTTGGGTCGAGCTCAAACCTTCGCCACTTGAGCCGTATGCGGGGGAACTCGCACGTGCGGTTCTTAGGGGGGAGAGCTAGTAGGAACCATCCTATCCCAATAGCGAATATTTGGAGCTCAATATGAAATCCTATTTTCTTGCAAGACCCGTTCGGATAAGGGAAAACTCCAGAGATTGCTTCGAAGTAAGATCCTTGCGTTGACCCTTTCCTGAACCAGAACCGGGGGGGGAGAGGAAAGAAAAGGGGATCCAAATTTCCCATCCATCAATAAAGTGAGGGCTTTCCGGACCTTCCCCACCCCTCTTTCCATTCTTCCTTCCCCTCTCACTCCCCCTTTTTCAAGAAATAAGCCCCGCTCCCTAAGAAGGGGCCCCTCTCTGATAAGGAAGGAAACGAAAGAATCTCCATTTTATGACAAATCCGGTCCGATGGCTGTTCTCCACTAACCACAAGGATATAGGGACTCTATATTTCATCTTCGGTGCCATTGCTGGAGTGATGGGCACATGCTTCTCCGTATTGATTCGTATGGAATTAGCACGACCCGGCGATCAAATTCTTGGTGGGAATCATCAACTTTATAATGTTTTAATAACGGCTCACGCTTTTTTAATGATCTTTTTTATGGTTATGCCGGCGATGATAGGTGGATCTGGTAATTGGTCTGTTCCGATTCTGATAGGTGCACCTGACATGGCATTTCCACGATTAAATAATATTTCATTCTGGTTGTTGCCGCCAAGTCTCTTGCTCCTATTAAGCTCAGCCTTAGTAGAAGTGGGTAGCGGCACTGGGTGGACGGTCTATCCGCCCTTAAGTGGTATTACCAGCCATTCTGGAGGAGCAGTTGATTCAGCAATTTCTAGTCTTCATCTATCTGGTGTTTCATCCATTTTAGGTTCTATCAATTTTATAACAACTATCTCCAACATGCGTGGACCTGGAATGACTATGCATAGATCACCCCTATTTGTGTGGTCCGTTCCAGTAACAGCATTCCCACTTTTATTATCACTTCCGGTACTGGCAGGGGCAATAACAATGTTATTAACCGATCGAAACTTTAATACAACCTTTTCTGATCCCGCAGGAGGGGGAGACCCCATCTTATACCAGCATCTCTTTCGGTTCTTCGGTCATCCAGAGGTGTATATTCCCATTCTGCCTGGATCCGGTATCATAAGTCATATCGTTTCGACTTTTTCGGGAAAACCGGTCTTCGGGTATCTAGGCATGGTTTATGCCATGATCAGTATAGGTGTTCTTGGATTTCTTGTTTGGGCTCATCATATGTTTACTGTGGGCTTAGACGTGGATACCCGTGCCTACTTCACCGCAGCTACCATGATCATAGCTGTCCCCACTGGAATTAAAATCTTTAGTTGGATCGCTACCATGTGGGGGGGTTCGATACAATACAAAACACCCATGTTATTTGCTGTAGGGTTCATCTTTTTGTTCACCATAGGAGGACTCACTGGAATAGTCCTGGCAAATTCTGGGCTAGACATTGCTCTACATGATACTTATTATGTGGTTGCACATTTCCATTATGTACTTTCTATGGGAGCCGTTTTTGCTTTATTTGCAGGATTTCACTATTGGGTGGGTAAAATCTTTGGTCGGACATACCCTGAAACTTTAGGTCAAATCCATTTTTGGATCACTTTTTTCGGGGTTAATCTGACCCTCTTTCCCATGCATTTCTTAGGGCTTTCGGGTATGCCACGTCGCATTCCAGATTATCCAGATGCTTACGCTGGATGGAATGCCCTTAGCAGTTTTGGCTCTTATATATCCGTAGTTGGGATTCGTCGTTTCTTCGTGGTCGTAACAATCACTTCAAGCAGTGGAAATAACATAACAAGGGCGAACATTCCTTGGGCTGTGGAACAAAATTCAACCACACTGGAATGGCTGGTACAAAGTCCTCCAGCTTTTCATACTTTTGGAGAACTTCCAGCTATCAAGGAGACGAAAAGCTATGTGAAGTAAAAGAAGAAAAGGTCGCCGACTGCTACTAAGAACCTAACAGAACTTTTCAAAATGTGGGTTCCAACGAAGAAGAGTTGAGGACCAACTTCGACCTAATTTAAGAGTTAGGAAAGCAAGCTCAGTTCAGAATGGCTACTTACCAACAGAGGATAGCGAGGTACTACAAGGCCAGAGTTAAATTTGGAAATTGGATCGAGCTGAGCCGGAGCTGCTCCTACTGACTATGACTGGACAGCAGTGGACTCTTTCTCAAAGTCTGACCCTGCCACCTATATTTGATTGGATGAAGCAACCATCACTGAAGCAATGGATTTAGTAGCCAGCTCAACTCCATTTAACAGGTTAGTAGCGAAAGGTAAGGCTTCATTCCCGAGTGGACGAGAAGAAGGAGCAAGCCCTATTAAGTGAAGGGAAGAGAATCAAGGCTATTTTACTTTACTTTACTAGACTAGCTACCGAGCTGACTCAACTCAAGGAAGCCGGAAAGAAAGGGCTTCAAGACAGCTTCGGCAACAGAAACTCGAGCTGAGGAATACGGAAGAGAAGCGGATTCAACTCAATCTTAGCCTAAGAGCAGTTCAGAGAAGAGAATCAAAGGTCAACGGCCAATGGAGGATTTCTCCCTCCCCCGGATTCATCTTAAACCGACCGAGATGACATCCAGCACGAGAGCAAGAAAAGGAAATGGTCTCCGTGCAGCTTCAAGTCACGCCACTCTCACATAGAATCATGGTCACATCTGTAGTATATATAGTTTATAGAAGCGGAATGCCAATCGACACTGGTAGCCATCGGGATTGAGTTCAGCTGCTTTTGACGATACTGACGAATGAGTAAACGGAAGAATGAATCAGATGAGCTCCAGTCTGGACTCTCATTGGTCAAACAGGCGCAACGGGCCGAGAGAGAATAAAAGGACACCAGAAGAGCAAGAAAAAGAGCTGTATGATAAGAGTCCTTATCCTACCCACCCCATTTTTTAAGTTTATGGGAGTAGCAAGAACAGCTCAATTTAAAAGGTTAGCCGCGTACCAAAGAGCTCGATCAGCTATTCTTTTTTTCAGTCCGGTTGACGCCACTCGATAGGAAGAAAAGAGCATCAAGGTTTTTCGAAGGCTTCAAGCCCTGTTTCAGCGGAGAGCATGGATTCCCCTGGCACCTCTCTTCCACAGCTTGGCACGTTTAAAGAAGGTGCCTACACTATAATGTACAAAGTGGCATAAAGTGATTCTTTTCGGGTTCGGTCAGGAGGGACAAAAGAGAGATGCTTTCTATCAGTCAAAAGCAGATACCGCCCCCCCCTCATGCTCCCACGGTCCGCTTACCGAGGAATAGAAAGGGAGGACCGGGGGCCAGAGCAAGTTGGGTTGGGGTATAGAGCCGTAAGCGCGGTGGGGGGGTGACAGAGGACGTGCTCGTACGGTTCAAAGAAGGGTATGATCAACTCGTTGATTGTTGGGAACTTTCACTCCTCTATATTCGAAATATGCCTTTCTAGGAGCATTACGATCTGCAGCTCAAATGGTCTCTTATGAAGTCTCTATTGGTCTTATTCTTATTGTGCGCCTTGTGAGCGCGTTTGGATCCGCGAAGGCAATCGCTCGGATGTTCCCCTAACCCAACCCGGGAACGGACCGGAGGGAACCGCAGCATGGGGAATGTCCGCGTCTCGTCGCAAGGCTCATTTTTCGTTTTTGGTCATAGGGCGGGCGGATTTATCTGATCAAGGGCCGGGGCACAAGGGTCCTGGTACTATCCAGGTGCGAAGAACCCCGGAGGTGACTGCAATGAGCAGAAATCTCACTCACCGGCCTAAACGACGAGCAAACACTCGAACGTGAGAGCAAGGGATCACCTAACGAATGGACGAGCTCCAAGGAGGGAGGAAAGAGGAAGGCAAGAACCATGCTTTCAGAGAAGTGGCGGTCCGAATCTTATCTGAACTGCGAGAATAACTGACTAAGCCATGCCATAAGGGTCATTCTCCAAACGGGACGGGGTCAAGCCTTTCGATTTTTGAGTAGGTTGGGTGACAGATCGGCCATAGGAGTACTCCGGGATATAAACCAGGGCAACCAATGTCGAGCATACGACGATGCCGCCCGTTTTCATTTCGTGGAAGTCCCCGGCAGAGGAAAGGGCTGTAGGTGATGGCGCGTTCTGCTTCTTATCTAGAGAGGGGCGCTGAAATCGTTCCTATTGGGTCGTGCGTGGCAGCTGGTATAGATGGGGCCGCTTGAACGGGACCTATTCTCTTAATAGGCGGCAAAGCTGAATAGGAAAGGGGCCGAGCTGACTGATGAGTGCCTTTTTAGCCTTTATTAAAAGGGCTCTCTCATGTGAAGCTAACATGGCTGGCTACATACAAGTATAGCCAAATCAAGATGAGACGTGACGGACGGTAAGAGGCCGCAGCGGGACTATCATAGGAAAGCCCGCCCACGCTAGCTAACATAGAAAGATATTCCCGGATAGCAAAAGTCTCTATGTGAATCTCTTCCCGACCAGGCCAGGCCGAATCGGGCCACCACTTGGGATGGGAATGGCTCAGCCCATATGCATCATTTGATGAAAGCACTCCAGTCGCTTCCTCGAAGTGGCTTGTCAACCACGCTTTCCCTCCCTCAAAACAATGCTCCTCACCAACCTTAACGGCCTTGGGTTGGGGCAAGACAGCAATGAGTAGTTCGGTCCAGGACTCCACCCCCTCGAGAGCAGGATGCCGGCCGAGATGGAGCTGGGAGCCAACCTATACTTTCCTGGGGCTTGCCTTGCCCCAACATCTAAATCAAATGCGGGCGCCGAAAAGGAACCAGCCCAGCCTCTTCCAGAAAGCTTTGCTTGGTAGGCGCTGCCTATTCACTTCACTCGGACAATGCTCTAAACACGAAAGTGTGACGCCCCCTTCTCCCATGCTGAGTCACAGGCAGCGCCTCGGAAAGCGCGGACGAGCCACATGCAGGGAAACTTGCACGTGTGGTTCTGGCCGGGGACCCCGGTATACTGTACTAATATGTGTAGGTCCCCGTAATTCGAGTGAGATTGTCATGGCGCAAAAGCAGATATGGTCCGGTATTCCCTTGTTCCCTGTATTGGTTATGTTCTTCATTTCTCGTCTAGCAGAAACTAATCGAGCTCCGTTTGATCTCCCAGAAGCGGAAGCTGAATCAGTTGCAGGCTATAATGTAGAATATGCGCGGGATGCGATCCTTAATAGTCCACTGTTGGCGGAAGCCAATGTCCCGGGGTCCCGGGGACTCATTCTGACTGAAACAAGGGGTGGGTCTTTACCAACTTAAAAATCGAAGATTTTAGGTAAGCCAAAAAACGTGAGCGCCCCTACGCGAGCCTTATTGAAAAGGCCCCTTACTATAGAACAAAGCAAGGGATTGAGCTTTCGAAAGCCTAAACTCCTTACTCTAACAAGTAAGCAAGCTTCACCCCTCTCCTGTTTATTTATTCATTAGGGCGAGTGGCATTAGCCCCTCTCCCAGCAAGAGGATGCGCGCCTTAACTTAAAAGAGCTAACGCGCTTTACTTAACCAAGGCTTTCTCTGATAGGGGCTCGTTAGCCGTTGTTTGGGTCGAGCTCAAACCTTAGCGCATCCGTTTTCTTGCTCGTTAGCGCTCCTTAGCACAAGCACTAAGTAAGAAACCTACCTTATTGAAAACTCAAGTAAATTTTTTATTCTATCTATATGTATTCTATTAATGCGCTCAAGCATGCGAAGAAAGCAACAAGCGAGAAAAGCTCTTTACTAATTAATAACAAAGGGCTTTTCTTGCTTGTTTAGTAAAGTCACGCTTTTCATTTTGATAGGAGTAGGTGCTTGCTGGGGCAGGGCACTCTTCATTCTTCATTCGAAACTAATGAATGTCGGGTCGGGGGTTTCTGCCTTGTTATCAAAAAGGGAGTTGGGTAAAGCAAACTCCCTCCTTGGACGAGCACGGGGCTTAGTCAAGTAGAACCGGGTTGCGCTGCTTGATGCTCCGATCGAAAACAAATCAGTGGGGCCATGCCGGTACGACTGAATATGCGTTAAAAAGGTCAATCCCTCCCCTACGACACCAAAAAAAACCGGGCCGAACTTCTAACAGCCCGCCCGCTTCCATAGAACAATATCGTGGCAACGTAGACCTAAGTGGTCATATTGGATCTTTGGGAACCATCACAAGTGCGGCCGGCCTATATTTAAACGAGAATGCCGTGTCGTCCAGCGGAGCCTAGAAGAAGGTGACTCGCGCAGACAGCTGACTCCTTCTTTTCAATAGAAAGGAATAGCCAAACCAACCCAGCTGGCTGGTCAATCTCAGAGATCTTATCGGCCGGCAAACCGGAGACGGACGACCACGGTCCCGACCTTATCAGCACCGGAGGTGTACTAATCAATGAACCCACCCCCGAAACCTACTTTCTTTTCTGACAAAATAAACCAAGCCTAACCGGTCACGACATGTTGTTGATATTGATTGAGTTTGAGGGACTTTCGCTGACTAAATCCATCCATAAACCTAGACCCCGGCTACTTTCGTAACCAAAGCGTCAAGACAACAGCCAAAGGTGACCTTTGGATTCTTAAGTAGGGGGCAAAGAGGAGCACGTAGGAATGCCGACCACTACATAAGCCACTGGTGGCAGCGAGCAGCACCTTGTATAGGTTGGGCGGAGCTTGAAGAAGCGAGCCCCTATCAGAGAAAGCCATTGCGCGCTAGCCTAGCTAGCTAGCGTTTTTCAGCTGGCTGTTATGTTAGTTGTAGCGCGCCTTCCCTCCTTCTCTCACTTCGGAAAGATTTCGCAGTATTTTCTTTGGATGACCTGGTCGAGAGAGTACGATACATCGGTGTAAAAGATGGAGTGGGATCTGTGAGGTTGGTTATAGTAAGGCCTGGCCGGAAAGTGTTCTTGCCTCTATCATTGAAGGAAAGGTTGGTCAACAATTTGGAGAGTTTGCTTTTCTTTCATCTTTCTAAGAGCAGTCTGTTTGATCAAATCAGGGATCAGACCGCTCCTGGTGTTCGAACTAGTCATTAATGGTCGGCTTCATTGGTATCCATCCTTTCGGTATGCGTTGCGAACACTTTCATTTTTAGCGTCTCATCTTCTCTAGAGAAGCGAAACTCGAACGGATAGAGCAGATGGTCCAACTACATAACTTTTTATTTTTCATTACTTCTATGGTCGTGCCTCGTGGCACGGCAGCACCCTTACTATTGAAATGGTTCGTCAGTAGAGATGTTCCCACAGGTGCCCCTTTTTCCAATGGGACTATAATTCCTATTCTTATCCCTTCATTCCCTCTTTTGGTCTATCTACATTCCAGGAAATTCATACGCTCCATGGACGGAGCAAAAAGTGGAGTCTTGGTCAGAGCAAGCCGCCCTATTCTATTACCAGACATAATTGGGAGAAGCTCATCCGAAACTAGAGCTGGAAACGCCTCATTTCGTTTCGTTCCCGTTCTTCATTTCCTTCTTCTCGAATCCAAGGGGGACTTCTCATATTTAGAATCTTTCTGCGGTGTGCTCTGTTTACTATTCTTTCGTACTCTCTTCTCTTTACCACGCGATAGGTCAGCAAAGCGTGAGCGGGCGCGGAGAAGGAAACGCCAAACACTTCGGCCTAAGCCTAACGGGAATGAGCAACAACGAAATGACAAGATGGGGTGCTCCGGGCACCCCCATTTAGAAAGAAGGGTCGAAGGTTTTGGGCCTGTAGCTTTCCCCGTCCCCCCTTCGTCGGGTGGTGCTTGTGTGGGGGGTGTGCCACCTGAACCTGAAATCGGGCTTGAAGCTCTCGCCTTACCAACGAGCCGACAGCTGATGGCTGTTGGTCACGACTACCACCAAAAAGCTCCAATGAAGATGAATATTTCACATTTTGGAGTGTGCATCTGTATGTTGGGTGTTCTTCTGTCGTGCGACCCGGCGGCTTATGTGCGACCTGTGGCCCACGCCTCCTATTTGTTCAGGGCGGGCGGCGTGAACTCTGACTCGATCCGGGTATTCAATCCCGCCGCTGAGATGCTCAGTTGACTCCTTAACCTTGATAGGAAGATGGCTTATTCAATAATTCGTGCATAAGGGTAAGGAACTTTGGATGAACTAATGCGAATGGGTGTAAGCCTCGCTGCTCGGAAACACCCAGTGCTGACCACACTGAGAGACACGAAAGCGCAGGTAACGCCAGTTGGCGAAGTGGCGTTAAGCATCCCTAGCGGTACGAAAAGAGAGGTCGTGATGATATCATCTACGTCCGTACCGCTCCTCGTGGAGTAGATCCCGCATCCAACCAAGTCTTTGACCAGGGAACGGGAGAATTCCCACTACCGCTGGAAGGCCAGCCGGGCCGTGAGCGCGGTGGGAACGGGCTTCCCAAAAAGCCAGCCCCGGGCCGGGGTCGGCATAGAATGAAGGGGACGGCCCTAATGTTGTTGTGTTGGCAAAGCCAACTTCTTGGGTTGCGGGCGGAGAAGAGCGGACGTGGGGACTCAGACCGGGGCGCAGCGTAACTAAGAGAGCCATTCCATTTAGGGCGAGACAGAAGACAGGACGCACTCTTGACGTAGATAGAAGGCATTTCTCTAGAAAAGTCTATCTCTATCGAAAGAGTGAACCGCTAACTGTGTGGTAAATGGAGTAGGAGAGCCTTCCTAGGTTTTAATTGTGGCGGGGCCTGGTAGACTATTGCAGACCTTGTTTGTCAGTATGAGCTTATGCTTAACCTGCACGACATGAAAGAGCAACCTGGACAGTCTATTCTCAACTTATATTCTTTGTTGTCCTATGTATGTTTTTTGGAGATTATTCCGCTCATGCTAAGAAGTTTCTTGACTCTCTCACTGATGATTTTGAGCCTGCTTGAGCCTATTTACTCCATCGCAGCCCCTTGCCTACACTGTATAGTGCTGTTGCAGAACTAATCTCTTCAGAGACTTAACTTGGAACTATGAAATGACAATGAACTTCATTAGTGAGGGCTACTTCTTCTATACCTTATTCTGGCTCATCGAATTCCTGTTACTGAAAGAAGCCTGGGAATGGAATTCGAGACTGTCTCACTAGGCCTCCTCGCAAGAACACACCTAAAGGTAGTCAAACCCAGTCTCAACCTCAAACTCATTCCAAGGCTGCTGCTACTAATGAGGATTCTTCTTCTTCTGAGCCTTCCTTTGAGTTAGTTAAAAGCCCTTCTCGTCATAAGCTGCTCCTTCTCTAAGACATTTTGCATTTGTCCATCTCTAGCCTTTGAAAGCTGTCCTAATCCTCTTGTCAAGCTGGGCTAGGCTAGCTCTCTTATTCTGGATTGGCCATTATTAGAATACCGGTACAAGCCGTTAGGAGAGGCAGATCAGTAAAAGTCTCTTGCTAGAAAGTCACTGCTACCTGATTCAGTCTATCCCGGCAGTGCCTGAATGGGAGTCTAGGCTAGCCAGTGCATCAAACTTTTGACTGAAAGAACGACTTTTCCAGCTAGATCGGACTAATTGTTTTTATTACCGGAGGCATAATGATAGCACTCAGCGGTTCGGGAACTCTGCCTATCTCAATCCCGGGATGAGATAAGTTCAACAGGCAAGGCCGGCTTTGCTTCATATGTAGCGGATCGGTATTCTGCTATTCTCTCTCGCTTGATACCGGACATAGAACCCTATCTCGATCAACCCAACTGTCTAACCTTTCTTTCACATCACAGCTATCCACTCTCCTTTCTTTTTTTGAAAGTCAATCTTTTTTCGACGCTGGGCTTTAGTCATCCTAGTTCTACACAGGAAGGGAAGAGAATGACCAACTTCCATTGTCAATCCCCAAACGGCTTGAAGCATCTGGTATTGGTTCATCTACCTTGATCTGCCTTCCGAGTGACATGGAAGACTGCCCCTTTCAAACTTCTTAGCTCGGAAAGATTGGAAGATGAAAGCTATCTCATTCAACATCGGACTTGTTGCTGTATTGATTCCCACTTGTTGAAGCTCTATCTGGTACTCCCTTGCGCTAGAAGCTCTTGCTAGATTATCCGACATTGACTCGCTATAAGAAGATTGTCCGAATAGCATAATTATTCTATATGTGAAAATAGTGATAAGGGCTATCAGATAGCAATGAGTGGACTGGCAACCTGTACTTCTTTCTTTGACAGGCATTGCTGGTCCTAGGTCTGGTTGGGTAAAAAAGCTGGGGCATAGCTTCTATTGCTGGCTTGTCTGCCCTGTCTCACTTATAATTGAGGACTTTTGCAGCGATATGTCGATCAAAAAGTCACTCCATTTTGACATGCCTATCTTTGAAAAACGAGTGGAGAGCTTTTCCCCTATACGGAGATAGACTATCCTGATTAGATTAGGAATTTCCGTAACCGGTAGATTGGATTTCCGGTGGAAGTCAACAAGGACAGATTCCTGTTGGCTAATCGAATGGAAATCCCATCTCATTTCCGATTTGACTGCCTAGACTGAGCAAGCAATATCTTTGCTGTCTCCTAGTGGAATTAGCAGACTCCGACATGAACTCTGAAACTCTGATTGCTGTTTGAAAGGGTTGACATAGATTGCTATGCTAATCCGTTCTCTGATCAAGACCAAAAGGGATTGAGATCAGTCTGTCAATAGCATCAATGAGAGAAGAAAGGACACTCTCCATCATGCAATGAGAGAAGAGAGATGTACTGAAAGCATGATCTCTCTGACTTCTCCAATAGAGAAGGATAACCAAATCCTTCTCAATTGTTTCACTGCAGATAGCATCCAAAACTCGGAAATGTAACAAAAGTCAGATGCGGAACACATGCAAGATTGCACTAGTCACAGAGAGAAGACAGCCAATCCAATAGAGCAAGCAACCAGTCACAGCAAGGAAAGCAAAGAGAGAAGCTAGTCACAGGTAAACATGCACTGTCTCTAAGCTCGATTGACTGGCCTAGTTTCACTCGGAGATAGAGACCAGTTACCGAGCCAGTCAGATGCTTGCCTGGCCTTGTCTAACTCCCCAGTTTCACAAGCAAGCCAGGCAGATCACCTTGTTCAAGGATTTCAGAGCGAGTACTTCCAACAAAACGTCTGCCTAGACAGAGCTTCCAACCACTTGGACCCGATGATACACCTGCAGGTCATCCTCTGTGAATCTGCAAGACAGGGAGAGAAAGACATGCCGGACTCACAAGAGAAAGACAGCCAATGCAGTCAGTCAGAGAGAGTTGGGAATTCTGCTAACTGAATTCGGAAGACTTGCTAGTCTAAGAGAGATTGGACTCATGCTTCCGGGAATCTCAGTAGTATACCAGGAATGCCCTATTGAGCGTCATGCCTGAACTCATGTTCCGGAGAGTGCCTGTCGGATCACTTATGCCTATGCAAGGAGAGAGCACCGCTAAGGGAAAGTTCAATCATTGGGAAGGTCAGACACAAGAAACCCGAACTGCCTGAAAGGTAACTAGCTTGTCGTCTTCTTTCCTCAACCAGTGACAGGCCTCACTATCTACTGGATTTGGTCTACCGGGCAGCTAGATCGGACTGGTAGCATGCTGAGAGTCCTGTGAGGAAGGTCTTCCAAGAGAATGGCTGTACCGATTCGAGATGTGACAGCGGGTCAGTCAAGAAAGCTGCCAGTTCTATTCTACGAGCTGCTTCCAAAGGTGAGAAAGCCTGTTTCTCTGAGCTAGGACACATGTCCGGAAAAGAATCCGAGGTCTATGATGCCGAACCGACATCCCTGTTTGGAATAGGATTTTCTTGAAAGGGACCGGCTAACCACTCGCTCTCTCAGTCGAGCAAACCTTTCGCTTTCCTTTGACTTGCGGATACTTCCTTGCGAATAAATAAGGACGGACTATAGTGCTACTGCTAGAGGGGACTCTGCTAGGCTTGCTAATTCGATCCTTGTCCGATACGGCAGCTGCTGGGTCTCCCCATCTCTCCAAAACTTCCCCCGGTCTTCGGCCCGAGCTGTATGAGGCAGAAACTCGCCCCACGTACGGTTCGGAGTCCGAGCCCCACCCCATAATGGTGCGGCTTAGGTCAACTAACACAAAGAAGATACAGTTCACTCAACGATTGCCTTTGGGTTCCGAACTCCATATGGGGAAGGAGCGTTGTTGTTTCCGAGGTCTCGATCATTTACATGGACCCACTTCTCATTCCATTTGTGGGAATTTGATGATCTATAAACCGTCCCTAACGAATGATCGCCTCATGTTTGAGCATGATGAATCACTTCGTGCCGACCTGTTGCCAATAAACTTTCCGGCCTCATATGAGAATGGAAAACTGGATAATTTTCTGCATCGGTGGATGAAAAATCGCGAACATAATAATTTTTTGTTGATCATGTTCCCAGAAAAAAGATACTTTAGAGAAACAACGAGCACGACTGAAGTGGCTATACATACAAATCCATTTACGGATAGATATGCTTCGATTGGAACTGGAAGTTCCAGAACAGGCGGCTGGTATACCACCATAATGAAACTGCCTTTTCTTTTTTTTATTCGGATAGGATTTATGTTGGCTTCGTCGGGAGGCTCGCGTAGTTTGTTACGTCAGCTCCAAAAGGATAAGTTGCGTTGGAATCGAGAAAGTTCCGTGGAATTCAAAATTGCATTAATAAAATAAAAAAAAGGAGTCTTCAACTAACTAAAGCAAGAGAGGACTTACTGAAGCCTCGTTTGCTAAGAAAGTGGATAGTCTTCCTATCGTAGTTCAAGATCGATAAGAATGCTTTGAATTCGTGTCCCCAAAGTCCCATGTCTTTCTTGATTGGTAAACCCAACCAGCGATTTACAACAAACAAGTCTTTCCTCTCCCTATGGTCGAGATACTAGTAACCTCATTTGTCTTTTTTAAGGGGAGCAGATCGAATAAACAGATTCAGATTATTATGGTTAGAAGATTTCGACCGTTCTCTCCTCATCTTCCTGTCTTCCAACAATTTCTCTATTCATTCCTAATCATTATTCCTTTACTGGGTATGTTCTATTATCTTTGTCTCATGCAGAGTTCTTCGGAAACGTTCTATACTCTGGTCTGGAGACTTGCTTGCTCACTGAGCAAGGAAGCCTTATCCAGACTCTTACTTCGTGGCTCCTCCGTTACTCTCATCATGGCAGGTGGATTCGCTCTACGGGCCTTCTTCCTGGCGACCGAAGGAGGGCTATCCATGGAGAATTCCATGATGCCTCACCCTCACGGAGCTGCCGAATCCACCCATTCTGATGGGTTTACTTATACTTCCGATATGGTTCCGGATTCGTCAAGTTCCGGGCGGAGTATAAGTTCCGTGGAGCAGCCTATTCCAGAAGAGAAACCATACATCGCACTCCTTCAGCTAGAGGGGGAGCGAAAACGGGTTATGGAAGAAATTCTCCACATCGTGGAAGGGCAATTGGAAGACCCGGGGCTGCCACGGGGTCCACATGAGCAAGCCCTACGCTTCTGTTGGTTTGAACTGGATATAAATGATAATTCCAGTCTTACCGATCTTCAAGACTGGAGGGGTTCACTAAGAGGGGGTAACCTTGGGCAATACCAATCCATTTTTGGTTTCTATAAGCCCGGGGGGATTTATTATCCAGGGAATACTCCTCCAGGTTATAAAGCCCACTAGGACTACTAAGGTGGGTGG
>Ga0315911_1000065_pt1 | contig 18719 bp, 17 predicted proteins | sample Edanod1MG_FD_207737 | JGI IMG/M metagenome (GOLD analysis project Ga0315911, IMG submission 207737) | Root nodule microbial communities collected in Santa Monica, California, United States - Edamame nodules 1 | ecosystem: Host-associated > Plants > Roots > Nodule | place: USA: California... | reverse complement strand
TCGGCCGCATACGCCGAATGGAGAGAAGACCCCCACCCGCCGCTGCGCGTCGACCTCCCCCTTTCAGGGGGAGGTGAAACACGTTTCGTCTTGTAGGGACTATCGCATGCTGTCGCGCACCGCCGAAAACCTGTTCTGGCTGGCCCGTTACGTCGAACGCGCCGAATATCTGGCGCGCACGATCGATGCGACGTTGCGCGTCACCGCGCTGCCCGCGGCCTATGTCGGCAAGACCAATGAGTGGGATTCCGCACTGCTCACCGCCGGCGTCGGCGCGAGCTTCTACGATCACTATGAGGAAGCCAACGAGCGGAACGTCATCGAATATCTCTCCTTCTCGTCGGAAAATCCCTCCTCGATCAAGAACTGCATCGAGGCGGCGCGGCTCAATTCGCGCTCGGTGCGCACCGCGCTGACGTCGGAGATGTGGGACACCATCAATTCGGCCTGGATCGAGCTGCAGGCGGTCTGGAACAAGGGTCCCGCCAACCGCGAGGAGCTGGCCAAATTCCTGCGCTTCGTGCAGGAGACCTCGCTGCGCTTTGACGGCTCGGCCTACCGCACCATGCTGCGCAACGACGCCTACTGGTTCTCGCGGCTCGGGGTCCATCTCGAGCGCGCCGACAACACAGCGCGGATTCTCGACGTGAAGTATCACATGCTGTTGCCCGAGGAGGAGCATGTCGGCGGCCCGCTGGACTACTACCAGTGGACCTCGATCCTGCGCTCGGTGTCGGCAACGACCGCCTATCACTGGGTCTACCGGGAAACCCTGAAGCCCTGGCTGATCGCCGATCTCCTGATCCTCAACGATACGCTGCCGCGCTCGCTTGCCAGCTGCTACAGCAACCTCGTGCGCAACCTCGACCAGATCGGCGTCGCCTATGGCCGCCAGGGCGCCTCGCAACGCCATGCCCGCGGCATCAGGAACCGGCTCGAGCACAGCAACATGGACGATATCTTCCAGCACGGTGTGCACGAATTCATCCAGGAATTCATCGCGGACAATTCGCGGCTGGGTGAGATCATCACCAAGCAGTACCTGATCTAACCGATACGGCCGAAAAACGCTCAAATTGTCGTCATGGCGGGGCCAAAAGCGCGAAGCGCGTCTTCGCATGGGTGTCCCGGCCATCGACGTCTTGCTTTCGCGGCCGATTAGGACGAAAGACGTCATGCCCCGAAAAACCGACTGAACTCCGGTTGAGCCATGCGCCTGCGGATAGCCCATACCACCACGTATCGCTACGAGCCGGCGGCCTCGGGCGTGATCCAGATTCTGCGGATGACGCCCGGCAGCCATGACGGCCAATATGTCGCGGACTGGCAGATCGACGTCTCGACCGATTCCCGGCTCGACACCCATGAGGACGCCTTCGGCAACGTCACCCATGTGCTGACGCATGGTTCGATCAGTGACCTCACGATCCATTGCGAAGGCCTGGTCGAGACCCACGACACCGGCGGCGTCCTGAAGGGCACCGACGAGCGGTTTCCGCCGAGCCTGTTCCTGCGCGCCACATCGCTGACCGACCTCAACCCGGCGATGACGGCCATCGTGCGCGAACTGCGCACCGAGGCCGGCGGCGACGTGCTCGGCTTCCTGCACGCGCTGATGGCGCAGATCTACGAGCACATGACCTTCGACGAGGATCCGACCAACAGCGCCACCTCGGCCGCCGAGGCGTTCGCGCTGAAACGCGGCGTCTGCCAGGACTACGCGCACATCCTGATCGCCTGCGCGCGCGCCGGCGGCGTTCCGGCGCGGTTCGTCTCCGGCCACTTCCTGCGCTCCGACGGCATGGTCAACCAGCAGGCCGGCCACGCCTGGGCCGAGGCCTTCGTGCCCGATCTCGGCTGGGTCGGCTTCGACGCCGCCAACGGCATCTGCACCACCGACGCCCATGCCCGCGTCGCGATCGGCCTCGACTATCTAGGCGCCGCCCCGGTCCGCGGCACCCGCTATGGCGGCGGCAACGAGACGCTGACGGTCGCGGTCAAGGTCGACCAGGCCGGCCGTCCCGGACAGTGGCAGAGCCAGACGCAATCGTAGGGCTGATCCCTCTCGGCGTCCGTCATTGCGAGCCAACGGGTCGCGCGAACGCGCGTCCGATGACAGGCTCCGCGAAGCAATCCAACTGACCGCTTGCGGAAGCATGGATTGCTTCGTCGCTTCAGCGCAAAATTGCTTTGCAATTTTGTCGCGAGCTCCTCGCATGACGGCAGGGGTGCTATGATCGCTGCTTCAAACCACAGCAGCGGGACAAGCCATGGCCACCGTAAAACTGCTTTCCGACGACGAACTCCCGGCGGAGGCACGCGCCGTCTTCGACGACATCCGCAAGACGCGGAACTCGGACTTCATCAACAATTTTTGGCGCGCGCTCGCGCATGATCCGAAGACCCTGCGGCGGACTTGGGAGAGCATCAAGGAGGTGATGGCACCGGGCGCGCTCGATCCGAAGGTCAAGGAGATGCTCTACGTCGCCGTCTCAGTGGCGCACGGCTGCAGCTATTGCATTCACTCGCACACCGCGAGCGCCCGCGCCAAGGGCATGACCGACGCAGAATATCAGGAAATGCTCGCGATCGTCGGCATGGCCGCCGAAACCAACCGGCTGGTCACGGCGCTCGGCGTGCCCGTCGACGAGGCCTTCCTCGTCGACGCACCGGCGGGACAGAGGCAGGAGCCGTGACGCTTGTCTCGCGCATGAGTGATGTCACGAAATGCGCTCAACGTCGGATTTGAGGACAACCAGGAAACGGGCCGCTTCGCCGCCCGTCACCACCCGATGATCGAAGGTCAGCGATAGCGGCAGCGTGCGTCGGACCGCAACCTGCCCCCGAAGCGCGACCACGCGCTCCGAAATCCGCCCGGCGCCGACGATCGCCGTCTGCGGCGGCACGATGATGAGATTGGCAAACCGGCCTCCGATCATGCCGAAGTTCGACAACGTGATCGTCGCACCGCGCAGCTCCTCCGGGGGTATCGCGCGCGCGATTGCGTCGGCTCGCAAACGGTCGAGTCCGGCCCGCAGATCCGATACGCTCCGCTCCGCGACATTGCGCAGCACGGGAACGATCAGGCCGCCGCCGGTGTCGACGGCGATGCCGAGATCGATGCGCTCGATCAGGCGCCGTTCTCCCGTACCGGAATGATACCAGGCATTGAGCGCGGGCTCTGCCTTGCAGGCGGCGGCGATCGCCCGCGCCAGGCGGATTGTTACGTCCTCGCCCCGCCGCCAGCCGTCGATGTCGGCTTCATCGGTGACCGTCGCGGGGACGACTTCCGCGTGCGCTGCCGTCATGCGTTGAGCCATCGCGCGGCGCAAGCCGCGCAGCGGCTCGGCGGGTCCGCCGTGAGACATCCGCTTCGCCGCCCTCTCGACATCGGCCCGCGTGATGGTGCCGCCGGGCCCGGTCGCCTCGACGAGATCGAGCGCGACGTCAAGCTTGCGCGCAAGGGCGCGCACTGCCGGAAACACTTGGGCTCCCTGCCCGCTGGGCGGCGAAGAAGTTGCTGGCGCCGGCCGTTGCTCGCCGGTGTCGAGTTCGCCCACAATCGTGCCGGTGTCCTGCCCGGCGTCCTCGGCGAACTCGACGAGCGGCGCGCCGACCTTCACGATATCGCCCTTGGCGCCGAACAGGCGCGCGATGCGTCCGCTCGACGGCGCCGGTATCTCGACCACCGCCTTGTCGGTCTCGACCGAAACGAGCGGCTGATCGGTCACGACGTGATCGCCCTCGTTGACGTACCAGGTGACGATCTCCGCTTCTTCAAGACCTTCACCAAGGTCCGGCAACGTGAACTGGCGCATGGCACGAGGTCCGTTGGTGTTCAGTTGTATTGGTGCGCCTTTCGGGCTGCGGTCACGATGCGTCCGACCGACGGCATGTAGCGTTGCTCGAGGCGGGCCATCGGGACGACCGTGTCGTAGCCGGTGACCCGGGTCACGGGTGCGAGCAGCGAGGATAGTCCGCGCTCGGCGATCATGGCTGCGATCTCCGCGCCAAATCCGCCGGTGTGCGCGGCCTCGTGCACGATGACGCAGCGCCCGGTCTTTGCGACCGACCTCAGCACGGTGTTTTCATCGTAGGGCTTGAGCGTGGCGAGGTCGATAACCTCGGCAGCTATGCTCTCGTCGGCGAGCGCGTCCGCCGCGGCCATCGTTTCCTTCAGCATCGCACCCCAGCTGATCAGCGTGACGTCGCGACCTTCCCTCTCGACAAAGGCGCGATCCAACGGCAAGGCTTCGCCGTTGTCCTCGACCTCGCCTTTCACGGCGCGGTACAACCGCGTCGGCTCCAGGAACACCACCGGATCTGGATCGCGGATCGCGGCGAGGAGAAGTCCATAGGCACGTTCCGGCGAGGAAGGCATTACGACACGCAAGCCCGGAATGTGGGCGAGCATCGCCTCGGTGCTTTCGGAATGATGCTCGGGTGCGCGAATGCCGGCACCATGCGGCGTGCGCAGAACCATCGGACAAGTGAGCCGTCCCTGGGTACGGTTGCGCAGCCGTGATGCGTGGTTCACCAGCTGATCGAGACAGGGATAGATAAATCCCATGAACTGGATTTCGCCGACCGGCTTCAATCCCTGCGCGGCCATGCCGACGCAGAGCCCGCTGATCAGGAGTTCGGCAAGCGGCGTATCAAGAACGCGCTCCGGACCGAAGCGCTCCTGCAAGCCGACGGTCGCGCGGAAGACGCCGCCATTGACGCCGACATCCTCGCCGAGCACGACCACATCGGGATCATCCGCCATGGCGCGGCCGAGAGCCAGATTGATGGCTTCGACCAACGTGACTTCAGGCATCGTCCTCTCCCGCGAGTTCGCGGCGCTGCTCGGCATACGCCTCGGGCAGCTCGGCATAGAGGTTATCGAACATGGTTTCGGCTCGGCGCGGCGGCGTCTTCAGATAGCGCTCCACCGCCGCTTCGATGCGCTCATGGCACTCGGCGGCAAGCTGCTCCTCGTCCGCCTTGGTCCACATCTTGCGGCCGACGAGATAGGACCTGAGGCGCGCGATCGGCTCTTCTTTCCAATGCGCCTGGACTTCTTCGGCCGAACGATAGCGCAGTGCATCATCTGACGTCGTGTGATCGCCGAGCCGGTAGGTGACCGCTTCGATGAAGTGAGGGCCCTTGCCATCGCGGGCAGCGGCAATGGCCTCCTCGGCGGCGGCACGCATCGCCACCACGTCACTTCCGTCCACCTGCTCGCCGCTGAACCCTGCGCCGATGGCCTTCTGCGCCAGCGTCTCGGACCCCGTCTGCAGCCGCAACGGCACCGATATGGCCCACTGATTGTTGGTGGCGACGAACACAAGCGGCAACTTGTGAACGCCGGCGAAATTCATGGCCTCGTAGACATCGCCTTTCGAGGTGGCGCCGTCGCCGAACATGCAGACGGCCACGCGCGGCTCCTTGCGCAACTTCAGGGCGTAGGCAACGCCGGCGGCATGCGGCGCCTGTGATCCGACGGGAACGCAGAACGGGAAATCGTGCACCGGACCGGAGAATTGATTGCCGCGTTCATCGCCGCCCCAGAACAGCAGGATCTCCTCCAGCGCGACGCCACGCCAGAGCAACGCGCCGTTGTCGCGATAGGAGGGCAACAGAACGTCATCCTCCCGCATCGCACTCGCGATCCCGACCGACACCGCCTCCTGGCCGAGCGAAATGGCATAGGTTCCCAGCCGACCGGTGCGCTGCAGTGCAACAGCCTTTCGGTCGAACAGACGCAGGAGCACCATCGACCGGTAAAGTTCGACCAGCAGCCTGGCATCGGTGGCGAAGGCAGGAAGCGGCCGCTCTATCGAGCCGTCGGGCGCGAGGTAATTGCGGCGGCGCACCTCAAAGCGCGCAATGACGGGGAGCTCTTCGTTTGCTCTTTTGCTGGCCACGCGCTCATTCCTGGAGCGGTTCTGCCTCCCACGTTCAGCTATTTGGTGTTCGGGACGCGACGATGCAATACCGTGCCAACATCGCTCTTGGCGCACGCGTCAGCGGCCGGGTCGCGAGGATCGATCGACAGGATCCGTGGAACGGCGCCGCGACTGCTGTATAAGAGAGCATGGCAAATGGTCAGGTTGTCCTCGTAACAACTGCGCCGCTGGACGGCGGCCCGCCTGTTCGCTCGGTCTTCTTCGTGGCTGAAGAAGACGCGGCAAAGGCCACGGCAATTATTGCGGACATGATGGCCCCGAATGAAACGATCGAAGCGTGGGGGCCGCTTCCCGAAGCAGCTGTCAAGGCGCTCGGGTTGAAACCCGGTGACTACACCCACACCTGACTTGCACCGGATAGCTGTCCGGCGCGTCTACGGCCGCATCCTTGCGCAGAGGGTGTGATCTTGACGCGGCGCCCTCGCTTGCGCGAGGCCACCGCGCTGCCGATCACAACGCGGGGAGCCCTCTTTCTCGAACAAGCGACGTGGCGTAATCTATGTCGAGCTGCCCTTAGACGGGACGAGCCGACGTCGCCGTTTGAAGGAACGGGCAGCGGTCAGGCCGTCGGCAGGCATCGCAGTCTGAAAGCAGCGCCTGCCTTATGGGGCGCTCCCTCAACTTCAACATGAAGCAGGTTGGCCTGCCGCGCGCGCGGCAGACAAGGGCAGTGCTTAACCCTTGGAGGACGACATGGCGACATTCATACTGAGGATCGACTGGACCGACCAGGGAATTCGTAATGTCAAGGAAGCTCCCAAACGCAGCCGAGCGGCGAAAGAACTCGCCAAGACGCTAGGTGTCGAAATCAAGGAGGTCTATCTCACCTCTGGCGAGCATGACATCCTTCTCCTCGCCGAAGCACCGCTCGGCGACAACATCACAAAACTCGCGCTTGCCCTCAGCTCTCTGGGAAACATACGGACTTGCACCTCACGGGCCTGGCCCGAGGCGGAGTGGACCAAGCTGATATCCGAGCTCCCGTAGCTACGTCGGATATCCCGATGGATCTCTACGCGGCCTGACTGACGGGCGCCGTCGCAAACGTGCCCCCGGCGATCGGCGCGGGAGTGCGCGCGTGCGCAGGACCAGCCACCGCTTTGGTCGTGTGAATAAATAAGGATACGAAGCGCGCGAGGGCGACGGCGGACGTCGTCGCCGGCGGGCCAGCATGCCCTATTTATCCAGCCAGACATCCTCGAAACGCAGATTGTTGTACTGGCTGTTGTCGTGCGGGTGGAAGTTCTTCACGTAAGGCTGCCAGCAATTGCCGGCCGATGAGTGCAGGATGACCGGCCGCGCCGCGTCGTCGACCAAGAGCCGCTCGATGTCGAACACGATCTTGCGGCGCTTGTCCTTGTCGACCTCGCGCGACTGCGCCGCCAGCAGCTTGTCGACCTCGGCATTGCAGTACTGGGTATAGTTGCGCTCGGAGTTGCAGGAATAGTTCTCGACCAGATTGCCGTCGGGATCGTCGACGCTGACGCCGGTGACATTGAGCCCGATCGTATAATCCTTGCGCTGCAACCGCGAGTACCAGCGCGGCGTATCCAGAATATCGAGCTCGGCTGTGATGTAGATCTTCTTGAGCTGGTCGGCGAGGATCACCGCCGGATCGCGATAGGTCGGCAGGTTGCGGGTCTGGATCTTGATCGAGAGCGGCTTGGCGTCACTGTAGCCGAGCTTCTGCATGATCGCCTGCGCCTCGGCGAGGTTCTTCTCGGTATCGGGCCCGTATCCCATCAGCGTCGACAGGATCTCCGGCGGCATGCCCCACTCGCCTTCGGGCTTCGCCTGCATCGCGCCGCCGAGCCGTCCGGCGCCTTCGAACAGGATGCTGTTGAAGGCCTTGCGATCCAGCGCCAGCGACATCGCCTTGCGGATCTCCGGATTGTCGAACGGCGGATTGACGCGGTTGACCAGAAGATTGATCTGCAGATTGGTCGAGGTCATCTCGCAGATCGCGTTCGGCGCCCGCGCCTTGACGTCCTTCATCAGGGGAATGCTGACGTCGGACGGAAAGGTGATGTCATAGTCGCCGGTCGCGAATGCCAGCATGCGGGTGGCGCGGCTGTCGATCGAGCGCACCGTGATCTCGTCGAGATACGGCCGGTCCTTCTTGAAATAATCGGGGTTACGGACGAGGCGAATTGAATCTCCGCGCCGGAACTCGACGAACTTGAAGGGCCCGGTGCCGACCGGTTTGGTGCGCATCACCTGCTGCGGCACGTGGCAGGGATAGACCACCGAGAAGGCGCTGGCGAGCAGCGCCAGCAGGCCGGGCTGCGGTTCGGTCAGCTCGAAGGTCGCCTCATCGTCGCCATTGATGCTGACATCCTTGAGCTTCGAGTACCAGACCTTGCGCGGGTTGCGCTTGAAGTCCTGGGTCTCGCTCTTGCCGATCAGCATCCGCCAGGTGCACTGCACGTCCTTGGCGGTGAACGGCTGGCCGTCATGCCACTTCACGCCGTGGCGCAGCTTGAAGGTAAGCTTTGTGTTGGTCTGGTCCCACGACCAGCTCTCGGCGAGATCGGGGACCACGGTGTCGATGCTTTCATGCACCTTCGCCGGATCGAACACCACGAGGTTGTTGAAGACCGCCGCGAACGGCATCACCGAGGCGATGGTGGATTCCTCGAGCAGCGAGGTCGAGGGCGGATTGTCGTTGTGATAGAGCCGCAGCGTGCCGCCCTTCTTCTGCGCCGATGCAGGGCTCGCGGCGAGCGCCGCGAAACCCAATGCCACGATGCACGCGGCCAGTTTGAACGACATTCCCGCCTCCCGAAATTTCTTGTTGTCGTCGGTTGCAGGCAGTCGAGCACAACACCCCGCCCCTCGCAACGACTCGGGGCCAAGATCATTGCCGGCTGCGCGCAACGCAGAGCGAGACCGGGATGCGCCCCCGCAACCTCGACGGCAGGAACAGGGCACCCGGCCATCGCTCGGTCGTCCCGCCCCTCTTTGACGGACCACGGCATCTCCCGTCACGGGGAATTGGGGTTGGATGCATCCGCGAAATTGGCTACTAGTTTCCGGCCGAGAAACTCGGACCGTCTGAGGACTTGAAATGACCTATTGCTGCGGAATTCTGGTGCGCGACGGGCTCGTCATGATCGCCGATACCCGCACCAATGCCGGCCTCGACAATGTCTCGACCTTCCGCAAGCTGCACATCTTCGAAAAGCCCGGCGAGCGCATCATGGCGATTGCCAGCGCCGGGAATCTCGCGATCAGCCAGTCGGTGCTGTCGACCCTGACCGAGGGCATGGAAAATCCGGACACCGGCGAGCTCGAGACGCTGATGAACGCCCCGACCATGTTCCAGGCGGCGCAGCGGATCGGCCGCGCCATCCGCGCGGTGCACGCCACCGAGGGCGATGCACTGCGCGCCGAGGACATCTCGTTCGACGTCTCGTTCCTGTTCGGCGGCCAGATCAAGGGCTCGCGGATGCGCCTGTTCATGGTCTACACCGCCGGCAACTTCATCGAATGCACCACCGACACGCCCTACCTGCAGATCGGCGAGCACAAATACGGCAAGCCGGTGCTCGACCGCGCCATGCATTACGACGTCGAGCTCTACGAGGCGCTCAAAACGGGGCTGATCTCGATGGATTCGACGATGCGCTCCAATCTCGGCGTCGGCCTGCCGATCGACGTGCTGGTGGTGCGCACCGACGCCTGCGAGGCCGATCTCAACCACCGCATCGAGGCCGGCGAGCCCTATTTCCACGACCTGCGCTCGCGCTGGTCGGCGGCGCTCCGCGCGGCGCACCAGAACATTCCACGCCCACCCTACAAGAACGAAACCGAAGCAAAAACCAAGTAAGAGGAAACTCGGATGACTGAGGCAACCAGCAAGATCGCACTCGTGACCGGCGCCGGCACCGGCGTCGGACGCGCCGCGTCGCTCGCTTTGATGGACAAGGGCTACACCGTGGTGCTCGCAGGGCGCCGCATGGAGATGCTGGAAGAGACCGCCAAGCTCGGCCCCGCCGGCAAGAGCCTGTGCGTGTCGGCCGACATGGCCAACCCCGCCGCGATCGCCGCGCTGTTCGACAAGGTGAAGGCGACCTATGGCCGGCTCGACGTGCTGTTCAACAACGCCGGCATGGGCGCGCCGCCGGTGAATTTCGAGGACCTGCCGCTCGAGCAGTGGCAGGCCGTGGTCAACACCAACCTGACCGCGCCGTTCCTGTGCACCCAGCACGCCTTCCGCATCATGAAGGACCAGAAGCCGCGCGGCGGCCGCATCATCAACAACGGCTCGATCTCGGCGCACGCGCCGCGGCCGTTCTCGGCCGCCTACACCTCGACCAAGCACGCCATCACCGGCCTCACCAAGGCCTCCAACCTCGACGGCCGCATGTATGACATCGCGGTCGGCCAGGTCGATATCGGCAATGCCGCGACGCCGATGACCGACCGCATGGTCAACGGCCCCGGCGTGCTGCAGCCGGACGGCACCACCAAGCACGAGCCGCGCATGGATGCGAAAGCGGTCGGCGACGCCGTCGCCTACATGGCCGGCCTGCCGCTCGACGCCAACGTGCTGTTCATGACTGTGATGGCGACCAAGATGCCCTTCGTGGGGCGGGGCTGATCTTCCCCTCTTGCTTGCGGCAGACTATCGCGACGCCCGGCCGGGCTTGTCCCGGTCCGGCCGTCGCCGGGCGCGCTGCCAAAATATTGAAAACAACCCCATGCAAAGTAGCCGGCAGCTAGCGGCGTTCGACACGGCAACTTGACACGTCGGGCAAATCAGCGATACTTTTCCATTATTCCGAAATTGCGCCAAGTATCCCTCGCCCGAGTCGGACGCCAAGGCGGTCCGCGACGCCGTTGCCTACACGGCCGGCCCGCAGCTCGACGCCAACTTGCTGTTGGGGCTAGCGCTCGGTCTGCTCCCTCGCCCCGCTCTTGCGGGGAGAGGGTTGGGGTGAGGGGCTCTCTCCGCGAGCAAGCCGCGCGTTGAGACCTGTACCCCCTCACCCGGATCGCATTCCGCTTCGCTGCATGCGATCCGACCTCTCCCCGCAGGCGGGGCGAGGTAAGAAGGCCCTACTCCAGCTTCTCGACATCCCGCAGCGTCGGGAACAGCTTCATCCAGAGCAGCGCGACCGCGACGGTGGCGACACCGCCGAGCACGGCCGACGGCACGGTGCCGAGCAGCGCCGCGGCGACACCGCTCTCGAACTGGCCGAGCTGGTTGGACGCATTGATGAACAGGAAATTCACCGCGCCGACGCGGCCGCGCATCTCGTCGGGGGTGGCGAGTTGCACCAGCGAGAAGCGGATCACGACGCTGATCGTGTCCGCAGCGCCGAGTACCGCCAGCGCCAGCGCCGACAGCCACATCCAGTGCGACAGCGCGAACACCACTGTCGCCACGCCGAACACGATCACCGCCTGGAACATCCGCATGCCGACGCGGCGGTTGATGGTGTGCCGCGCCAGCACCATCGTCATCAAGAGCGCACCGACCGCGGGCGCGGCGCGCAGGATGCCGAGGCCGAGCGGGCCGGCTTGCAGGATATCGCGCGCATAGATCGGCAGCAGCGCGGTGACGCCGCCGAACAGCACCGCGAACAAGTCGAGCGAGATGGTGCCGAGGATCGCCGGATTGCTGCGAACGAAGGTGACGCCGGCAAACAGATCGTCCGACGACCCGCCGTTCTTCACCGGCGCCTGCTGCAGCCGGCCGATGCCGCCGGTCAGGAGGGCGCCGAACAGCCAGAACACCATCATCACGGCATAGGGCGCGCTCGGCATCAGGGCATAGGCGAAGCCGCCGAGCGCGGGTCCGGTGATGGTCGCAACCTGCGCCGCGCCGCTCGATATCGCGGTCGCCCGCTGCAGCGAGCCTTGCGGTGCGATCAGCGGCAACAGCGCGGCGGTCGCCGGGCTCTCGAACGCGCCGGCGATCCCGAGCACGAAGGTCGCGACGAAGATCTGGATCTCGGAGATGGTGCCGGCAAAGGTGCTTCCGGCGAGAAACAACGCGGTCAGCGCCTCGGCGATCTGGCAAGCTTGCACGACGCGCTTGCGCTCGAAGCGGTCGGCGGCGTGGCCGGCGACAAACACCAAGAGCGCCGTCGGCAGAAACTGCACCAGTCCGACCATGCCGAGGTCGAATGCGCTGCCGGTCAGATCATAGATCTGCCAACCGATCGCCACCGCGCCGATCTGGCTGGAGAAGCGCGACAGGCTGCGCGACGACAAGAAGAACAGGAACGGTCGGTGGCCGAGCAGATCGCGGGCGCCGGCCGGCGTGGCGGAGGACATGGATGATTGCGTGGCCGAGCGCCTGCAACTTGTCAATGGCGACGAGCTGAACGCGCAACAGCATTGCGCTGCGCGAGGCCCCTGCCCATAATCCCGCGAGGGTTTTTGGGGGCGTGATGCTGCAGTTGCAATCGGCGTTCGGCGTGGTGGCGTTGCTCTTGATCGCCTGGGCGCTGAGCGAGAATCGCCTGAAGGTGTCGCTGCGCCAGGCGGCGATCGGGCTCGTCGTCACGATCGTCACGGCGCTGGTGCTGATCAAGGTGCCGCTGGTGACGCAGGCTTTCGGCGCGATCAATGACGCCGTCGGCACGATCGCGGCCGCGACGCGCGCCGGCACCGCCTTCGTATTCGGCTATGTCGGCGGCGGCCCGGCGCCATTCGATCCCAAAGCGCCGGGGTCGGACTTCATCCTCGCCTTTCAGGCGCTGCCGATCGTGCTGGTCATGAGCGTGCTGACGACGCTGTTGTTCTGTTGGCGCGTGCTGCCGCCTGTCGTGCGCGGCATGGCCTGGCTGCTCGAGCGCACACTCGGCGTCGGCGGCGCGGTCGGGCTCTCGACCGCAGCCAATATCTTTCTCGGCATGGTCGAAGCGCCGCTCTTCATCCGCCCCTATCTGGCGCAGCTCACCCGCAGCGAATTGTTTCTGGTGATGACCGGCGGTATGGCCGGGATCGCCGGCACCGTGCTGGTGCTGTACGCCACGCTGCTCGCGCCGCTGATCCCGGATGCGGCCGCGCATTTCGTCATCGCCTCGGTGCTCGGCGCGCCGGCCGCAATTTTGGTGAGCCTGATCATGGTGCCGGAAACCTCGGACAAGCGCACCGGCGGATCGCTCGACAATCCCGATATCCAGGTGTCGTCGACGATGGACGCCATCGTGAAGGGCACGGCAGCCGGGCTCGAGCTCTTGATGAACATCATCGCGATGCTGCTGGTGCTGGTCGCGCTGGTGTATCTGGCGAACGCGATCATCGGCCTGCTGCCGGAGATCGGCGGCGCGAAAATCTCGCTGCAGCGGCTGCTTGGTTACGTGATGGCGCCGGTGTGCTGGCTGATGGGCCTGCCCTGGCCGCAGGCGATCACGGCGGGAAGCCTGATGGGCACCAAGACCGTGCTGAACGAGCTGATCGCCTATGTCGACCTGTCGAAGCTCGGCCCCGACGCACTCGATCCGCGCTCGCGCCTGATCATGCTCTACGCGATGTGCGGCTTTGCCAACTTCGCGAGCCTCGGCATCATGATCGGCGGCCTCGGCATCATGGCGCCCGAGCGGCGCGACGAGATCAACGCGCTCGGACTGAAGTCGATCGTCTCAGGCACGCTGACGACCTGCCTGATGGGCGCGATCGTGGGGATGCTGACGCAGCCGTAGTCGCAGTAGCCCGGATGGAGCCAACGGGTCGCGCGAACGCGCGCCCGATGACAGGCTCCGCGCAATTCGGGGCGGTGCTGACGCGGTGAAGCTCCCTGTCAAGCGGATCATTGTTGGGCCGGCCGACGGCGCGGACGCACGTAGCCGCGCATTGAGCCGTCGCTTGCAATAACGCGATGACAGGGGATCGATGGGTCGTAATTCGTGCGCATTATGGCACCAACCGCGCGTGCAGCCTTCGGATTGCCGGCTTTAGCAGCGACAGCTTTGTACGTCATGGCCTTCCCCTTTGGGATCTTGCGCACGATGTCGCGGACCTTATCTGAAAAGGTTTTCATAGGCCGAGTGTAGCAGATTTCTCAGAGGGTTTTCGCCTTTTTACCTGCGGTTGGAACGAGCGCGTCGCGTTGGCACGGAAGATTCGACTGGACGTGCCGGTGTTCGTTTCGAAGTGCGCGCCGCCGTCTTAACATTGTGGGCAGCTATTGGCCCCTAGCGCCGTTTGCCGCGCAGTGCCGGCGTGAACGCAAACGGAGCATTGCGGACATCGACCGGCGGCTCCGCCCGATGCGATTCGAGGTGAATGACCCAACTCGGACATAGCGCGGTGTGCCCGCCGCGTCATTTCGCTGCGATGCGGAATTTGCGGCGACCCCAATGTCCAAGGAAGCGAGCTTCGACCTGTAGCTGAAGAACAATGCTCGCACAGCGGGGTTGATAACTGGGGCAAAGTCAAAAAGGAGGACTTGATGGCTGCTGATCGATCGACCGTTCACGGGTCCGATCTGGACATCGTGGCGGGGAACGGCCTCCTTCATCGCCGTATGTTTTTGACAGCGGGTACGGCGGCTGCGGCCGCCGTTGCCAGTTCCGCTCTGCCTAATCCAGCTGCCGCCGACGCGTTACCGGTTGAGCCCTGGATGAAGGTGCCGGGATCCGGATTCGTCGGCTACGGCCAGCCAGCGAAATACGAAGAAAAGGTCGCCAGAACTTGGAACACCGCGCCAGGCACGACCGGCACAGGTGCCGCCCGCACACCGCTCCATTTGCTCGACGGCATGATCACGCCCAATAGCGTGCATTTTGAACGTTCTCATAGCGGCATTCCCGACATTAACCCGGATACCCACCGGCTGTTAATCCACGGCCTAGTCAAGCGCCCGCTGACCTTCACGCTGGAAAGCCTAGAACGCTATCCGCGCGAGTCGCGCGTCTCATTTCTCGAATGTGGTGGTAACGGCCAATTGCTGTACCAGAAGGAGGCCGCCGCGGTTGGAGTCCAGGCGATTCACGGCCTTGTCTCCTGCGCCGAGTGGACGGGCGTAAGGCTCGCGATCCTGTTGCAGGAAGCAGGCGTCGATCCGAAGGCCAAATGGATTTTAGCCGAAGGTGCAGATGCTGCCGGCATGAGCCGCAGCATACCGTTGGCGAAAGCGATGGATGACGCATTGATTGCTCTCTACCAGAACGGTGAGCGCGTGAGGCCATCCAACGGCTATCCGATGCGACTCCTGCTGCCGGGATACGAAGGCAACATGAATGTGAAATGGCTCCGGCGCATCAAGCTGACCGAAGCGCCGACGATGACCAAGGATGAGACATCGAAGTACACGATCACCTTGCCCGACGGGAAATCCCTACAGTTTGTGCTCCCTCAGGAAGGGAAGTCTGTGATCACACGGCCTTCACCGGGGCTGACTATGAAAGAGCCCGGCCTCTATGAAATCTCGGGTCTTGCCTGGTCGGGCTATGGCAAGGTCACCAAGGTTGAGGTCTCGGCCGACGGCGGCAAAAGCTGGGCAAAGGCGGCGTTGCAGTCGCCCGTGCTGTCGAAGGCGTTGACACGCTTCCGCATTCCGTGGCGGTGGAACGGCGGACCCGCGGTCCTGCAAAGCCGCGCGACCGACGAGACCGGTTACGTCCAGCCGACGCGAGAGAAGATGATCGCCGCGCACGGCAACCGAACCATCTATCACTCCAACGCCATCACGGCCTGGGCCGTTTCCAACAAAGGCGAGGTGAAGCATGTCTATGCGTAACCCTCTCCTCATCGCCGCCTCAGGTCTTGCCGTGGCTTCGGCCGTCGCATTCGCGGCTGAAAGCCCAAACTTCGGACGGGCGGCAACACCGGAGGAAATTGCCTCTTGGGACATCAGCATTGGTCCAGACGGCGTCGGCTTGCCGCCTGGCAGCGGGACCCCAAAGCAAGGTGAAGCCGTGTACGCGGCAAAATGCACCGCCTGCCATGGCGAGAAAGGAGCCGGGAAGCCCAACGATCAGCTCGTGGGCGGACAAGGAACGCTTCGCGGTGACAAGCCTCCGGTCAAAACCGTGGGAAGCTTCTGGCCCTATGCCACGACAGTCTTCGACTATGTGCGGCGAGCGATGCCATATAACGAATCGAAGTCGTTGACCAATGACGAAGTTTATGCGGTCGTCGCTTATATCCTGAACCTCAACGGCATCATTGCAGACAACGACACCATGGATGCGCAGACACTGCAAAAGGTGAAAATGCCGAACCGGGATGGATTTGTGACGTTTTCGCGCGGAAAATAAAGCTGCCTGAATGTCTGGGTCTGGCCCATCGCGACATCTTGCGTTGCCGCACGAACCTGGTCGCTATCGGGACAATGCGGACGTAGAGTCACGCCGACGGTTTTATGGGTACACGGCCTAGAAAATCGTCATGCCCGGGCTTGACCCGGGCATCCATCAGCCAAGGAGAGTCTTTCGAAGCAGGATGGATGGCCGGGTCAAGCCCGGCCATGACGACTGCGAAAAGCCTACGCCTTCAACTCCACCGTCTTGAACTCGGCCGGCAGGATCACCTCCAGCAGTTCGACGTCGTCGGAGTAATCAAGGATCATGTGCCGGATGCGCGGCGGCTGGGTCCAGGCGCTGCCTTCCTGCATCAGCGTCTCGCCCTCGCCTTCCATGTAGGTCTTCACCCAGCCCTTGAGCACATAGACCATCTGGAAGTCGACGTCGTGGAAGTGCAGCTTCGACACTTCATCGGGATTGCACGGTCCCTGCAGCCGGATGACATGTGCCTGCGCGAGGCCATGCGAGGCGGCGGCGATGCCGAGGTCGCGGTACTTGGCGTAGGCGCGCAGCCCGTCGGCCTTGAAGTCTTCTTCGCGGTGATGGCTGATCGCGACGCGCTGCTTCGGCCGTGCCTTGGTTGCAGCTTTCGGCGCACTTTTCTTGGCCGCCGAGACGCGGCCTTTCGACTTGATGGTCTTGCGCGCGGACGATTTCGCGGATGTCTTCCTGGTGCCGGCGCCGAGCCCCGACCATTTCTTCTTCACCGCGGTCTTGGCTGCCGATCTTGATGCCGTCTTCTTGGCCATTGTTTCGCCTCCCGTCTTTTTGTGACGGAGAGAGGCTAACACAAGTCGCGCGCCGCGAGGCGAGCAAAGGCGCAAGCCGCGCCCCGCCGCTTTGCGGATCAATGCAGCCGGAACACGCCGTCGACGGCACGCAGCTCGGCCGGCTTGACCAGCTTGGAATGCGCCACCGTCACCGAAAACAGCGGGCCTTCGAGCTTCGCCTGCCAGAACGCGAGGAAATCCTGCAGCGCCGGAAATTTCGGAAACAGGTCGTAGTTCTGCCAGACATAAGTCTGCAGCAACGAGGGGTGATCCGGCATCCGATACAGGATTTGCGCCGTCGTCAGCCCGTACCCCAGCAACTGCTTCCGGAAATCGTCGGAAACAACCCCACCAACTCGCGAGACCATGCCAACCTCCTGTGACGGAGCGCATTCACGTGGTGGCCGACCTCCCCCGCCGGACCACCGGCAATGGATGCGCTCACATGAGAGAAATGTGACGCACGCGACTAACCCATCTCAAGCCCAAATGTTTAATAGGTTGTTGAAATTTCTTGCGTTGGCAGCAGCTTACCGCATCTGCTAATAGCCCGGCGGCCACTGCGGGGCGGCATTAAGGATGCCGAAATGATCTCGGCATCCTTTTGGCAGGCGGCACTCACGAGTGCCAATTTTTCTGCTAGAGGCACTTGCCCGCCGCCAAGGCTTGGCCTATCTCCTGCCCAGCCAGTCTGGCACTCGCTGGACTGGACTGCTAACTCTCCAAAAATCTACAGCATCTACAAATGTTTAGGAGGACTGCATGAAATTCCGTCCGCTTCACGACCGCGTCGTGGTCAAGCGTATCGACGCCGAAGAGAAGTCTGCTGGCGGCATCATCATTCCGGACAGCGCCAAGGAAAAGCCCTCGCAGGGCGAAGTGACCGCCGTCGGCCCGGGCGGCCGCGACGAAGCTGGCAAGCTGATCCCGATCGACCTCAAGGTCGGCGACCGCGTGCTGTTCGGCAAGTGGTCCGGCACCGAGGTCAAGATCGACGGCGAAGACCTGCTGATCATGAAGGAAAGCGACATCATGGGCGTCCTCGACGTCCCCGCTTCCAAGAAGAAGGCGGCCTAAGCGCCTCCCTCCCTCCCAGGTTAAATCTCTCAAGGAAAAATTCAGATGGCAGCTAAAGAAGTCAAATTCTCCGTCGAGGCGCGCGACAAGATGCTGCGCGGCGTCGACATCCTCGCCAACGCGGTGAAGGTCACCCTCGGTCCGAAGGGCCGCAACGTGGTGCTCGAAAAGTCGTTCGGCGCTCCCCGCATCACCAAGGACGGCGTCACCGTCGCCAAGGAGATCGAGCTCGAGGACAAGTTCGAGAACATGGGCGCCCAGATGGTGCGCGAAGTCGCCTCCAAGTCCGCTGACGCGGCCGGCGACGGCACCACCACTGCGACCGTGCTCGCGGCTGCGATCGTGAAGGAAGGCGCCAAGTCGGTCGCCGCCGGCATGAACCCGATGGACCTCAAGCGCGGTATCGACCTCGCGGTCGAAGCCGTCGTTGCGGACCTCCAGAAGAACTCGAAGAAGGTCACCTCGAACGAGGAGATCGCCCAGGTCGGCACCATTTCGGCCAACGGCGATGCCGAGATCGGCAAGTTCCTCTCCGACGCCATGAAGAAGGTCGGCAATGAGGGCGTGATCACGGTCGAGGAAGCCAAGTCGCTCGAGACCGAACTCGACGTCGTCGAGGGCATGCAGTTCGACCGCGGCTACATCTCGCCCTACTTCGT
>Ga0315911_1000064_pt1 | contig 19478 bp, 3 predicted proteins | sample Edanod1MG_FD_207737 | JGI IMG/M metagenome (GOLD analysis project Ga0315911, IMG submission 207737) | Root nodule microbial communities collected in Santa Monica, California, United States - Edamame nodules 1 | ecosystem: Host-associated > Plants > Roots > Nodule | place: USA: California... | reverse complement strand
AGAACTCATGAGAATAATTAGAGGATGACTGCTACTAAGGGGTGTGAAGTTCTGGGAGGCTTTTTGAAAGAATACTTGGGTAGAGCCTATAGAGGATTAAAGAATACTAGGTGAAGAGCCTATAGAGGCTTATAGAGTATGAGGTGAAAAGCCTATAGAGTCTTAGAGAATACCAATGTTGTTGCCTATCGAGGCAAGGAAAGAATACTAAGTATAACCTACATAGATTTAGAATATTGGGTTGTGGTTTTGCTTGCAGGGACAAGCTAAAAGTACTAGTTCACCCCAACACATGGTCTACATCCAGATGCCATTCAAAACTTAAAGGGTTCCACTAATCAAAACTTTGATAACAACCAAAGTATTCTATATGCCAATTCCAGCTACAACGAGTACTCTCTAGGCCACCCCTAACACTACCCTCAATCTACCCCGAGATTAAGACCCACCCAAGTACTTTTTGTCACTAAGCCAGTTTTGATGATTACTTTAAGTACTTAAGGATCTGTTAACTATTCCATGCCTATGGAATATGAGCCAAGTGCTAAAGCACTTGTCTTCTTAGGACTAGTTGTTGAGGTAGTATTCTCCAATGACTAATACTTTAGCTATTGTCCAGAGCCTTTCTATTCATGCTTTCTCCTTGTATCTCATAGATATAGATAAACTTGGACACAACCAGACTTAACAATCTCTCCTTTTTTGATGATGACAAATAGTATAAATTTTGATACAAAAAAGGATAAGATGAAAAGTTTAAGATCAAGGTACCGGATGTTTAGAGTGTACTGTTGCACACTACTTACTCTTTGTTTGTGTATTTGAAGAATGTAACTTTGTCATACAACAAACTTGTTAAGCATTAAAGCATAAAAAGGTCTTTTAAAGACATAATCAAAGAAAATATGTTATCAGAACACATGAGCAAATTATATTGAGATAAATGAGACTCTCCTTAAGTTTATTGCCTTGTGCATGTATTAGAGAATATGTATTAATCGGAGCATGCATAGCATATGTAGAAGAATTAGAAAAAAGTGAAAACACACATATGTGACCACCATAACACTTGTTTTATTAAAAAGACAAATTAGTACAAGTGCTTACAAATAAAAAAATTCCTATTCTAGTTTCTCCCCATTTGTCATTATAAAAAACATAAGTTTAAAGAGAAAAAGGAAATAAGTGGACCATCATTGTCAGCCTTCAAGGATGGAGGTTGAGGAATGGAAGGTGGTGACTTTTGTGGCGAAAGCGGAGGCGCATAATGTAGCTCCATGTAGAGCTTGTATGCCTTGGATCTTCTTCATCACTAGAGTCCTTCGCTTCTTGAAGATCAATGGTAGCAGAAAAGAGAAGGAGGAAAGGTGATTGGAGACACCACTTCAAGTAGAAGATGAGTCAAGAACAAGCTCACCACCATAGGAAACCATGGATAAGAGCTTGAAGGTAAGAGAAGATGAGTGAAGGGAGACAAAGAAAGGGGAACAAAATTTTGACAAAGAGAAGAGGGAGAATGAGGTCTGAACTTTGAAGTCTAATGATGCAATCCTACCCCCAAGGCCATTGGATAGAAGACTCTAAGAAGATTGGGCCAGAGACGCAAGAGAAGGCCCTAGGATTCTCATGAGCCTTATGGTAGATTTTGGGCCCATGGGCTAAGTATGAGCCCACTTATCTTTGTACATATTAGATTAGGATTTCATTATTTTTGGGCCTTCTATTTAGGGCTCCATAATGTAAGTAGGGTACCTGTTCAATTTCCCATATGGTTCCTTCTTCTCCAATTTTTAACAAATATATTCAAGGGAAATGAAATACCGGCAAGCGCACGGGGTCGTCAAGTATTTAAAATTAAAACAGAGTGATCTGAGCATCAAACTAAAGGAACTTGCTTATTAGATAGAGTTTTATTTAGAAGTAAGGCATTGTTGGAACAAACATTGATAATTGATGGTTAAAAATAGAAATAAACTAATTCTATGGTAAAAACAATAAATACAAGTAAGTAAAAGTTGACAGCAATAGGTAAAAAGCGTTGAGTCTTTCTAACAAACAAGTTGATGCACATGAGGATATTTCTCTAATTAATCATGTTCTTGTGTTCTATGCTGTAGCCTAAAGTACTAAACCTTTGTAGGTAATGGCAAAGGTGTCCCACATCTGTTTGGCACTTCTGTAGCTATCAACCTTGGAATATTCCTCTTGTGATAAAGCACACAACATAGCATTTCTTGCTCGTGAGTTGAGAAGAAATCTAGATTTATGATCATCCGTTCATTTATCCTTGGGGATCTTGTTCTTCTAAGCACCTAGGGGAATCTGACTACCCTTTTCTACAACATCCCACATATGAAAGTGAGTGGATTCAAAGAAGGCAATGATCCCTTCCTTCCAGTCATCATAGTTGGCTCCCTTGAACATGGGAGGCTTGTTCACATTAAATCCTTCTTCCATTGTTTTAGGAATTTTGTTTCCTCTACTTTGACAAGAGCTCAACTGGAGGCCAAGCTTTGATACCAATTAAAGTACCTAAAACACACTAATAGGAGGGCTAAATAGTGTGATGGATAAAAACATCATCTATCAAAAAATTTGAAGGCTTTTCTGAAATAGATATCAATGGATGATAGGTTTCGCCCAAGGGGTTCGAAATCACTTTGTGCTGAAAAAGCAATTCACAAAACTTGGATACAATAGTATAGAAGTAAACTGTAGAAAAAAAAAAACTAATTATATAGAAACAATAAAGAAAAACCAGTGGTTTTATACTCTCCCAACATTTGGGCTATGTCCAGTTCTCCTTCAAAACTTACAATGAAGTATTCTCTATGCCACTTCTGGCTACCACGAGTACTCTCTAGGCCACTAATGACACTACCCTTGATCTCCCCCTGAGACTAAAACCCATTAATAAAAGTTGAAGTGTTCCATTAATAAAATCTCTTATTACAACCTAGTATTCTCTATGCCACTTCTTGCTACAACAAGTACTCTTTAGGCCACTCCTGACACTGCCCCTAATCCCTCCAAGATTAAAACCCAAGTATTTTATTGTCACTACGCCATTCCTGGTTTTCACAAACAATAAATGTTTAATAGAAAATGTATTCTAATCACTCAAAGAGTGTTTAGAAAATAAGCTCAAACACAATGAAACTTGCTAACTTAGAAAAGCTAAGATTCACTGAATTTGCTCAAGATTCTTTTGTCCAACTAAATTGATAGCGTTACAACACTTTGCTCGTTTTGACTCAGATTATTCTTTTTTTGTGTGATTCAACTTTCTGTCACAAACATCTTCAAGCTTTATATAGACTTCAATGCTTTGATCCATTGAGAGATCCCAATTAGTTGTTGTCTAATAGCTTGGTGCTTTACACGAGGCAAATTACTGTGCAGAGAGAGTGTGGGGACAACAAACACATTTTAGCAAGCATTGTATGGAGAGGGCATTATTGACTCATTTAAAAGATAAAACACAAAAATGAATCTTTTAAAAGATAAAGGATCAAAACAAATTTTATTAAAAAGATAAGCAACCAAAAATATATTTTAGCCAAAATGTTTTTCCCCAAGTACAACAATTTTTCGCCAATATGTATGGCCGCTTCAATGTCTTTTCTTCATTAGTTCTTTGCAAAAAAGTTTACTTAGTTAAATGAATTGATTTGATAATCGATTCCAAATTCAACCTATCTGACAAGCTAGTTCAGATCGATTATGATAACACTTATTAACATCATTCTAAGGGATAAGTGTTAGAAGAAAGTCGTCATCCTCTTGAAACTAAAAAATAATTATAAGATGGATTTTTAATTGTATAAGATTCTAGCATTGTTGGATGAAACATGGCATGCTTGAAAATTTAAAGGGCAAGAAAGACAAAAATAAAAAATAAAAAAATCTTCTATCGAAAATGTGCATGCTAATTTTTCCTTTTGATGACAATCATCAAGGAAACCTAATTTGCGTGGTATGTTTTAAGATTTTTTCTAACTTTCCAAATTGTATTGTCATTATTATTGTTGTTGTTATTATTATTGTTGTGGTTGTTTGTGTTTGGTCCAATTATAGTTAACACTTTCTTCTTCTTAAAAAGAAATTTTGAAAAAAAATAATAATTTGGGAGAAAGACTTTAAAAAAATTAAGAAATTATTATTTACTAAATGGAAATTAGGAAAATGTATTTTTTCTTTAAGAAAAAAGACAAGCGAAAGTAGCTTAAAAAAAAGTCGGACATCTTTGTCTCCATATCTCTCTCTCTTAAACTAATTAACATGAGATAAGAAAAATAGTTTTAAAAGAACTTTTAAGCTAATATTGTCAAACGTCTTTATTTTAAGAATTTTTAACTTTAAATATAAAGTAATTTTTAAGCTATACAGAATTTGGTAACAATGTGGCTGGAAATTTAAAAACTAGGCAAATGCTTCTAATATTCGGTAACCATCCAAGAAGTTGAATTTTTTTTAACTCTTGTTGAATTAAGGGATAGTAATAATTAATTGACCAATTTTGTAAGAACATTAGTATGAGTAAGTTTATAATCTATTACAAATAATAAATAAGTCTCATGGCTTCCTAGAATATTGATAAAAATGTAAATAATATACAAATTACAATTGTGAAGAAAAATACCAAAGACAACATCAACAAATGTTGTTAAATCATTTAATAACAATATTTCATAAAATGGTTGTAATATTGGTATACATTAAGAATAATATTAATACTACTAATCTTGTTTAATTTTATAATATAACCTTAATATTTCATATTCAATAAAAGAATTTTGCATTAAGAAAGATAAGGGTTAGAGATATTACAACATTTATCTTATCAAGAATAAATCATCCCAAAAGCTAAATAAGCTATTTGGAAAAGATAAATTAAGAGTTCACATTAAATCTTTAAAATGTTTGGTAGTTGTTCAGCCAAGTGAATATAGAAAAATCCCATAGCTCCAGTACGAAACTTGTTTTGATATCTCGTTTCTAGAGTGAGAATTTCACCGTCTTTAATCTCAACAGAGCCTGGTTTGGGATAACATCCTGACATTCCAACTAGGTAACCTTTTTCATTTCCTGCTTCCTTTCCCGTTCCATATTTTGGTGTTGAAGTACATAAAACCCTTCCATCCTAAGTTAATCAAAGACATAAATTTAGTGAAGATGCATTACAATGGTGAACATCTTACAATGATAAAGTATTAATGAAAAAAGTTATTACTTAAGAATACCTGAAGCACATAAAATTTAATAAAACTTTATCTTCAACAAATCATAAAGATTATATAGGAATGAATACATATATCAAATATCACCTGTCCATAGAGAGTTGCATTGACAACACCAGTATGCATATGAGAAGTGCCATATATAAGATAACCACCTTTTTTCATTGGGATGTTTGCTTTCTTAACATGAGGGGAGTCACCATGACCAATTCTTGGAATGGTATATTCTGCCTATAAGAAATTAAGAAACATATGTTACCAACTTCCTCACAACAAAGTAATAGGCTACTATTATGGTTTGTAATTTAATTGAGATTTAAAAGTCCACTTATCATCTACTCCCTACGTCCCTAAATATAAGGCTATTTAACTAATTCACACCCTTTAAGAAAGTTGTTTAATATAGTTACTAATTTGTATTATTTTGCCGAAATTACCCAAAGTTTATTGAGACTCATAATATCTATCTTTTCACTTAATTGCTTTTACACCTAATTAATTAATGTGTGTTAGTCTTTTTATCTGGTCCTTATAAGAGAGATATTGTATTTATCTTTGAAATATATAATATTTATTGAAAAGTAACAAAATTTTATTTGGGTCAAAAAATAATTAATGCAAAAAACAACTTGAAAATAGTACTTTATAAAAAGGAAAAAATAAAACTAAAAAAAGAGTCTTCTATTTAGCGAGGGTTGGATTGTTAAATAGTGTATCTTGAATAAATTCTCTACCTGGCAATCATGAATTGTTGAAGAGCCATTTGTTCTCACACGATCAGTTGTATCAAGTATATAAAACTTTAGTGGCACTTGGTGTTCATCCCAATCAACCCATCTTATTTTGTATCTCAGTGAAAGCTTTCTCGTTGGGCCATGAAAACCCTTTCTTAATTTGCATTGTAAGTTATCTTTACAACAAAAGAGTCCTCCTTTATAATTTAGGGACAATGGTTGATCATTAATGTCTCTTGTGACATTATAAAAGTCCTTTGGAAGATTAAGTAGGTCACATCTACATTCTGTGCAACCTTTCCTACTATATGCACCACGTGTATCGATAACCATGATGTCGAACAACCATTTTTCCTTAAATCCATGTGGAATATTTGTAGGATTACCAAATTCTACCGCAAAAGGGTCTGGAAGATTTGAGGATGTTCCTCGTGATTCTCCTCCTAATCCCCAATAATGTGGAAGCAAAAAGCCTCTGCATGCACCATCATTTCTTGTGTAATTGATACCTTTACTAATGTCATGAGATTGCTCAATGTACCGTGACATAGTAATATTTTCATTGTACTTTATTGCAAACCAATGATGAAGATAGGTTTCATATAAAGGTACAGATTTCCCATCTTCATCAACTAGTTCGGCATCAAAACTCTTGACCCCAATATGACCTTTTGGAAACTCAATATCATAAAGTGCTTTTGATGCAATTTTTCCTGGTCCCACTTCAAAACTTTTAGACACAAAAGTAGCCGATTTGATATGATTTTCAGACTCTAGGAAAATTGAGTATGTTGTGCCAGAGAGAACCACTATTATTGATAATGAAAGTATCATTACTTTAGAGATAATCCTCATATTAACCTGTACATAAATCATTAGGTATTAAGAAATTAGCTATGAAAAATATTTGCAAAGTCATTCTTCTTGGTAATCTTGTAGATAATTCAAACAAATGTTTTAAAATATGAAAACTAAAGTAAGAATGAAATAAGAAAACAAACTATTGGAACATTGGCAATAAAAATTGCATACCATAAAAGAAAAACATGAAGGCATGACCATGGCGAAGATTGGGTTTTCGATGAAAGTGTACAAATGTTGAAATTGTAAGGGGTAAATTTATGTGTATGCAAAGTTGTTGCTTTTATATATAGTAGATGGTTCGATAATAGTATATCTGGTGTAACTAAATGCCAAATCAACACACACGTTATTGTCTCATTTTGTTGGATATATAACGTATTTTTGAATTTACAGAATAAAGGTTTAAAGCAAATTTGATCAGCATTGACCAAGTTGGGTAACTATGCAAACTATTAGAAAACTTTTATAGCTATATAGGTGAAAAACAACTTGATATATTGGTTTATTTGAGAAAAATCATGTGCATAGCACTCTTCTTTAAGTGGTCTAATTTTTTTTGAGTATATTTTTTTATTTTGTTCCTTATTTTTCTTTTCTTAATATGAAACTATGCATGCATTTTTTTGATATTTTTTTAACTGAAATATTGTTTAAAAGATATAGATGAAAAATCTTATTTAAAATTTTTAAAGGAATAAGAATATTTAATTCAAATAAATGCATAAAAATATATAATTAGTTAAACTTTAGTAGGAAAAAGACTAAATTTAGGAAACTAAAATGTAAAATATATATTTGATAACCTAACTTACAATTTATTAAAGATAAGAAAATTATATTGTAGAAGTTATTTTTAAATGCGATTAATTGAAGAAAGTTAAGATTTGAAAATTAAAAATATTACATAAATAATTTTTTATACATGGTAGTAGTTACAAATGGTGTTGGATGAGAATAGGTTGCATTCCAGCGTTATTATTTGATTGTATGGACTAACTTATGCGATTGGACTTTTCCCTTATTATTGGGAGGGGGGGAGGCAGGGGATAAGAGGCATTAGTTGGTGTTTACATTATTTTTCTTTAGGTTACACTTTTTTTCATATTGTGGTGGGCTTTTTTTTTCCTAATTTAAGTAATCCCTTGTACTTGAGGTTTTTATCTGGCAATGCATGGGGATTCCGATGCACTAGAGGGTTTTCCATCATCTAATTAATTTAGCACATTGGTTGCAGCTTTGGTCTTTTCGTAGATAGTCATCAACATGAAAATTGTGTATCCCTATTGAAACAAAATTATTTCAAAAGCTTGAGTTTTAACGATGACAAATATTCAAGAAGCAAACATTAAGTTATCCGAACCAAGCTATCTAGTATTGATTGCTTTAGGTGTTCTTTATAACATACGACTAAACTTAGAAGAATGGGGAAGATGTGGAGCAGTAGCCTATGGTAGAAATTTTCCAGACATAGATTCTGCATAATCAAAAGCAAAACTACTAGAAAGAGAGTGGTCATAATTAAGATGGAAAGGAAAACACGTTTTATGAGTGAAACTGAAAATATAACAAGCTATATATGATCAGAAGCATGATGTTAGGTATCTTTGGTAAAGGGACATATATTAGAAGCTACGCATGACTAAGGGATCATCCAAAGTATTCTAATTCAAAAGTCATGAGAATCCAATAAGACCACAAACTCACAGCACCATAGATACATTTTAATTTTGAAAAGCAAAATTTGTCATAAATGGTGGGAAAAGCAGAGAAGAGCAAAGAAACCCAATAAGAGCTTGACGGTGCAAAAGACATGGAAGAGAAAACTAGAGCTGAAATGCTAGTTGTATGAACATGGACAACTTATATGGTAGAAGTTTTCTAGACATAGATTCTGCATAATCAAAAGCAAAACTACTAGAAAGAGAGTTGTCATAATTAAGATGGAAAGGAAAACACGTTTTATGAGTGAAACTGAAAATATAACAAGCTATATATGATCAGAAGCATGATGTTAGGTATCTTTGTTAAAGGGACATATATTAGAAGCTACACATGACTAAGGGATAATCCAAAGTATGTAGTGCAAAAGACACATGTGAAAAAAACCATATCTATCCCATTCAGAAGCACACACTAGAGCCTAAAAGTTAAGATGTTTGCATAAGCTATACAAAAGCACTAATTTTGAAGTTGAGAGTTCTCCATATGACATGAATAAATTATGAAGAAGGAAACTCAAAGAAGACAAGAAGTCTTGACCAAGTATAAGAAAATAGAAGATAGAAGATTATAGCACAAGGCACTACAATAACCTTAGCATCCCAATAAGACATGTTGTAGACCAATCTTTTGAAGATTTCCAAGTATTCTAATTCAAAAGTCATGAGAATCCAATAAGACCACAAACTCAGAACACAACAGATACATTTTAATTTTGAAAAGGAAAATTTGACATAAATGGTGGGTAAAGCAGAGAAGAGCAAAGAAACCCAATAAGAGCTTGACGGTGCAAAAGACATGGAAGAGAAAACTAGAGCTGAAATGCTAGTTGTATGAACATGGACAACTTATATGGTATTTGAATTTCAAATTCTACCTTCATGGACAAATTATATATGGAAGAGAATTTGAAGGAGCTCATTACAATGAACAAGTTCCAGATTGAGAGGGTAAAGCGAGAGTCATCCTAAGAGTACCTTATATTAGAATAATCCTCCTTAGTCAAAACATTGATGAAGCCGAAGTAGACCCAAATCCATAGAAATGTTTATAAACACTTTCATTAGAGGAGCCGAAGTAGAAGACATCTTAGATGGTGCAATTTCCTTCCCTTAGGATAGAGGGAAGAACTCATGAGAATAATTAGAGGATGACTGCTACTAAGGGGTGTGAAGTTTTGGGAGGCTTTTTGAAAGAATACTTGGGTAGAGCCTATAGAGGATTAAAGAATACTAGGTGAAGAGCCTATAGAGGCTTATAGAGTATGAGGTGAAAAGCCTATAGAGTCTTAGAGAATACCAATGTTGTTGCCTATCGAGGCAAGGAAAGAATACTAAGTATAACCTACATAGATTTAGAATATTGGGTTGTGGTTTTGCTTGCAGGGACAAGCTAAAAGTACTAGTTCACCCCAACACATGGTCTACATCCAGATGCCATTCAAAACTTAAAGGGTTCCACTAATCAAAACTTTGATAACAACCAAAGTATTCTATATGCCAATTCCAGCTACAACGAGTACTCTCTAGGCCACCCCTAACACTACCCTCAATCTACCCCGAGATTAAGACCCACCCAAGTACTTTTTGTCACTAAGCCAGTTTTGATGATTACTTTAAGTACTTAAGGATCTGTTAACTATTCCATGCCTATGGAATATGAGCCAAGTGCTAAAGCACTTGTCTTCTTAGGACTAGTTGTTGAGGTAGTATTCTCCAATGACTAATACTTTAGCTATTGTCCAGAGCCTTTCTATTCATGCTTTCTCCTTGTATCTCATAGATATAGATAAACTTGGACACAACCAGACTTAACAATCTCTCCTTTTTTGATGATGACAAATAGTATAAATTTTGATACAAAAAAGGATAAGATGAAAAGTTTAAGATCAAGGTACCGGATGTTTAGAGTGTACTGTTGCACACTACTTACTCTTTGTTTGTGTATTTGAAGAATGTAACTTTGTCATACAACAAACTTGTTAAGCATTAAAGCATAAAAAGGTCTTTTAAAGACATAATCAAAGAAAATATGTTATCAGAACACATGAGCAAATTATATTGAGATAAATGAGACTCTCCTTAAGTTTATTGCCTTGTGCATGTATTAGAGAATATGTATTAATCGGAGCATGCATAGCATATGTAGAAGAATTAGAAAAAAGTGAAAACACACATATGTGACCACCATAACACTTGTTTTATTAAAAAGACAAATTAGTACAAGTGCTTACAAATAAAAAAATTCCTATTCTAGTTTCTCCCCATTTGTCATTATAAAAAACATAAGTTTAAAGAGAAAAAGGAAATAAGTGGACCATCATTGTCAGCCTTCAAGGATGGAGGTTGAGGAATGGAAGGTGGTGACTTTTGTGGCGAAAGCGGAGGCGCATAATGTAGCTCCATGTAGAGCTTGTATGCCTTGGATCTTCTTCATCACTAGAGTCCTTCGCTTCTTGAAGATCAATGGTAGCAGAAAAGAGAAGGAGGAAAGGTGATTGGAGACACCACTTCAAGTAGAAGATGAGTCAAGAACAAGCTCACCACCATAGGAAACCATGGATAAGAGCTTGAAGGTAAGAGAAGATGAGTGAAGGGAGACAAAGAAAGGGGAACAAAATTTTGACAAAGAGAAGAGGGAGAATGAGGTCTGAACTTTGAAGTCTAATGATGCAATCCTACCCCCAAGGCCATTGGATAGAAGACTCTAAGAAGATTGGGCCAGAGACGCAAGAGAAGGCCCTAGGATTCTCATGAGCCTTATGGTAGATTTTGGGCCCATGGGCTAAGTATGAGCCCACTTATCTTTGTACATATTAGATTAGGATTTCATTATTTTTGGGCCTTCTATTTAGGGCTCCATAATGTAAGTAGGGTACCTGTTCAATTTCCCATATGGTTCCTTCTTCTCCAATTTTTAACAAATATATTCAAGGGAAATGAAATACCGGCAAGCGCACGGGGTCGTCAAGTATTTAAAATTAAAACAGAGTGATCTGAGCATCAAACTAAAGGAACTTGCTTATTAGATAGAGTTTTATTTAGAAGTAAGGCATTGTTGGAACAAACATTGATAATTGATGGTTAAAAATAGAAATAAACTAATTCTATGGTAAAAACAATAAATACAAGTAAGTAAAAGTTGACAGCAATAGGTAAAAAGCGTTGAGTCTTTCTAACAAACAAGTTGATGCACATGAGGATATTTCTCTAATTAATCATGTTCTTGTGTTCTATGCTGTAGCCTAAAGTACTAAACCTTTGTAGGTAATGGCAAAGGTGTCCCACATCTGTTTGGCACTTCTGTAGCTATCAACCTTGGAATATTCCTCTTGTGATAAAGCACACAACATAGCATTTCTTGCTCGTGAGTTGAGAAGAAATCTAGATTTATGATCATCCGTTCATTTATCCTTGGGGATCTTGTTCTTCTAAGCACCTAGGGGAATCTGACTACCCTTTTCTACAACATCCCACATATGAAAGTGAGTGGATTCAAAGAAGGCAATGATCCCTTCCTTCCAGTCATCATAGTTGGCTCCCTTGAACATGGGAGGCTTGTTCACATTAAATCCTTCTTCCATTGTTTTAGGAATTTTGTTTCCTCTACTTTGACAAGAGCTCAACTGGAGGCCAAGCTTTGATACCAATTAAAGTACCTAAAACACACTAATAGGAGGGCTAAATAGTGTGATGGATAAAAACATCATCTATCAAAAAATTTGAAGGCTTTTCTGAAATAGATATCAATGGATGATAGGTTTCGCCCAAGGGGTTCGAAATCACTTTGTGCTGAAAAAGCAATTCACAAAACTTGGATACAATAGTATAGAAGTAAACTGTAGAAAAAAAAAAACTAATTATATAGAAACAATAAAGAAAAACCAGTGGTTTTATACTCTCCCAACATTTGGGCTATGTCCAGTTCTCCTTCAAAACTTACAATGAAGTATTCTCTATGCCACTTCTGGCTACCACGAGTACTCTCTAGGCCACTAATGACACTACCCTTGATCTCCCCCTGAGACTAAAACCCATTAATAAAAGTTGAAGTGTTCCATTAATAAAATCTCTTATTACAACCTAGTATTCTCTATGCCACTTCTTGCTACAACAAGTACTCTTTAGGCCACTCCTGACACTGCCCCTAATCCCTCCAAGATTAAAACCCAAGTATTTTATTGTCACTACGCCATTCCTGGTTTTCACAAACAATAAATGTTTAATAGAAAATGTATTCTAATCACTCAAAGAGTGTTTAGAAAATAAGCTCAAACACAATGAAACTTGCTAACTTAGAAAAGCTAAGATTCACTGAATTTGCTCAAGATTCTTTTGTCCAACTAAATTGATAGCGTTACAACACTTTGCTCGTTTTGACTCAGATTATTCTTTTTTTGTGTGATTCAACTTTCTGTCACAAACATCTTCAAGCTTTATATAGACTTCAATGCTTTGATCCATTGAGAGATCCCAATTAGTTGTTGTCTAATAGCTTGGTGCTTTACACGAGGCAAATTACTGTGCAGAGAGAGTGTGGGGACAACAAACACATTTTAGCAAGCATTGTATGGAGAGGGCATTATTGACTCATTTAAAAGATAAAACACAAAAATGAATCTTTTAAAAGATAAAGGATCAAAACAAATTTTATTAAAAAGATAAGCAACCAAAAATATATTTTAGCCAAAATGTTTTTCCCCAAGTACAACAATTTTTCGCCAATATGTATGGCCGCTTCAATGTCTTTTCTTCATTAGTTCTTTGCAAAAAAGTTTACTTAGTTAAATGAATTGATTTGATAATCGATTCCAAATTCAACCTATCTGACAAGCTAGTTCAGATCGATTATGATAACACTTATTAACATCATTCTAAGGGATAAGTGTTAGAAGAAAGTCGTCATCCTCTTGAAACTAAAAAATAATTATAAGATGGATTTTTAATTGTATAAGATTCTAGCATTGTTGGATGAAACATGGCATGCTTGAAAATTTAAAGGGCAAGAAAGACAAAAATAAAAAATAAAAAAATCTTCTATCGAAAATGTGCATGCTAATTTTTCCTTTTGATGACAATCATCAAGGAAACCTAATTTGCGTGGTATGTTTTAAGATTTTTTCTAACTTTCCAAATTGTATTGTCATTATTATTGTTGTTGTTATTATTATTGTTGTGGTTGTTTGTGTTTGGTCCAATTATAGTTAACACTTTCTTCTTCTTAAAAAGAAATTTTGAAAAAAAATAATAATTTGGGAGAAAGACTTTAAAAAAATTAAGAAATTATTATTTACTAAATGGAAATTAGGAAAATGTATTTTTTCTTTAAGAAAAAAGACAAGCGAAAGTAGCTTAAAAAAAAGTCGGACATCTTTGTCTCCATATCTCTCTCTCTTAAACTAATTAACATGAGATAAGAAAAATAGTTTTAAAAGAACTTTTAAGCTAATATTGTCAAACGTCTTTATTTTAAGAATTTTTAACTTTAAATATAAAGTAATTTTTAAGCTATACAGAATTTGGTAACAATGTGGCTGGAAATTTAAAAACTAGGCAAATGCTTCTAATATTCGGTAACCATCCAAGAAGTTGAATTTTTTTTAACTCTTGTTGAATTAAGGGATAGTAATAATTAATTGACCAATTTTGTAAGAACATTAGTATGAGTAAGTTTATAATCTATTACAAATAATAAATAAGTCTCATGGCTTCCTAGAATATTGATAAAAATGTAAATAATATACAAATTACAATTGTGAAGAAAAATACCAAAGACAACATCAACAAATGTTGTTAAATCATTTAATAACAATATTTCATAAAATGGTTGTAATATTGGTATACATTAAGAATAATATTAATACTACTAATCTTGTTTAATTTTATAATATAACCTTAATATTTCATATTCAATAAAAGAATTTTGCATTAAGAAAGATAAGGGTTAGAGATATTACAACATTTATCTTATCAAGAATAAATCATCCCAAAAGCTAAATAAGCTATTTGGAAAAGATAAATTAAGAGTTCACATTAAATCTTTAAAATGTTTGGTAGTTGTTCAGCCAAGTGAATATAGAAAAATCCCATAGCTCCAGTACGAAACTTGTTTTGATATCTCGTTTCTAGAGTGAGAATTTCACCGTCTTTAATCTCAACAGAGCCTGGTTTGGGATAACATCCTGACATTCCAACTAGGTAACCTTTTTCATTTCCTGCTTCCTTTCCCGTTCCATATTTTGGTGTTGAAGTACATAAAACCCTTCCATCCTAAGTTAATCAAAGACATAAATTTAGTGAAGATGCATTACAATGGTGAACATCTTACAATGATAAAGTATTAATGAAAAAAGTTATTACTTAAGAATACCTGAAGCACATAAAATTTAATAAAACTTTATCTTCAACAAATCATAAAGATTATATAGGAATGAATACATATATCAAATATCACCTGTCCATAGAGAGTTGCATTGACAACACCAGTATGCATATGAGAAGTGCCATATATAAGATAACCACCTTTTTTCATTGGGATGTTTGCTTTCTTAACATGAGGGGAGTCACCATGACCAATTCTTGGAATGGTATATTCTGCCTATAAGAAATTAAGAAACATATGTTACCAACTTCCTCACAACAAAGTAATAGGCTACTATTATGGTTTGTAATTTAATTGAGATTTAAAAGTCCACTTATCATCTACTCCCTACGTCCCTAAATATAAGGCTATTTAACTAATTCACACCCTTTAAGAAAGTTGTTTAATATAGTTACTAATTTGTATTATTTTGCCGAAATTACCCAAAGTTTATTGAGACTCATAATATCTATCTTTTCACTTAATTGCTTTTACACCTAATTAATTAATGTGTGTTAGTCTTTTTATCTGGTCCTTATAAGAGAGATATTGTATTTATCTTTGAAATATATAATATTTATTGAAAAGTAACAAAATTTTATTTGGGTCAAAAAATAATTAATGCAAAAAACAACTTGAAAATAGTACTTTATAAAAAGGAAAAAATAAAACTAAAAAAAGAGTCTTCTATTTAGCGAGGGTTGGATTGTTAAATAGTGTATCTTGAATAAATTCTCTACCTGGCAATCATGAATTGTTGAAGAGCCATTTGTTCTCACACGATCAGTTGTATCAAGTATATAAAACTTTAGTGGCACTTGGTGTTCATCCCAATCAACCCATCTTATTTTGTATCTCAGTGAAAGCTTTCTCGTTGGGCCATGAAAACCCTTTCTTAATTTGCATTGTAAGTTATCTTTACAACAAAAGAGTCCTCCTTTATAATTTAGGGACAATGGTTGATCATTAATGTCTCTTGTGACATTATAAAAGTCCTTTGGAAGATTAAGTAGGTCACATCTACATTCTGTGCAACCTTTCCTACTATATGCACCACGTGTATCGATAACCATGATGTCGAACAACCATTTTTCCTTAAATCCATGTGGAATATTTGTAGGATTACCAAATTCTACCGCAAAAGGGTCTGGAAGATTTGAGGATGTTCCTCGTGATTCTCCTCCTAATCCCCAATAATGTGGAAGCAAAAAGCCTCTGCATGCACCATCATTTCTTGTGTAATTGATACCTTTACTAATGTCATGAGATTGCTCAATGTACCGTGACATAGTAATATTTTCATTGTACTTTATTGCAAACCAATGATGAAGATAGGTTTCATATAAAGGTACAGATTTCCCATCTTCATCAACTAGTTCGGCATCAAAACTCTTGACCCCAATATGACCTTTTGGAAACTCAATATCATAAAGTGCTTTTGATGCAATTTTTCCTGGTCCCACTTCAAAACTTTTAGACACAAAAGTAGCCGATTTGATATGATTTTCAGACTCTAGGAAAATTGAGTATGTTGTGCCAGAGAGAACCACTATTATTGATAATGAAAGTATCATTACTTTAGAGATAATCCTCATATTAACCTGTACATAAATCATTAGGTATTAAGAAATTAGCTATGAAAAATATTTGCAAAGTCATTCTTCTTGGTAATCTTGTAGATAATTCAAACAAATGTTTTAAAATATGAAAACTAAAGTAAGAATGAAATAAGAAAACAAACTATTGGAACATTGGCAATAAAAATTGCATACCATAAAAGAAAAACATGAAGGCATGACCATGGCGAAGATTGGGTTTTCGATGAAAGTGTACAAATGTTGAAATTGTAAGGGGTAAATTTATGTGTATGCAAAGTTGTTGCTTTTATATATAGTAGATGGTTCGATAATAGTATATCTGGTGTAACTAAATGCCAAATCAACACACACGTTATTGTCTCATTTTGTTGGATATATAACGTATTTTTGAATTTACAGAATAAAGGTTTAAAGCAAATTTGATCAGCATTGACCAAGTTGGGTAACTATGCAAACTATTAGAAAACTTTTATAGCTATATAGGTGAAAAACAACTTGATATATTGGTTTATTTGAGAAAAATCATGTGCATAGCACTCTTCTTTAAGTGGTCTAATTTTTTTTGAGTATATTTTTTTATTTTGTTCCTTATTTTTCTTTTCTTAATATGAAACTATGCATGCATTTTTTTGATATTTTTTTAACTGAAATATTGTTTAAAAGATATAGATGAAAAATCTTATTTAAAATTTTTAAAGGAATAAGAATATTTAATTCAAATAAATGCATAAAAATATATAATTAGTTAAACTTTAGTAGGAAAAAGACTAAATTTAGGAAACTAAAATGTAAAATATATATTTGATAACCTAACTTACAATTTATTAAAGATAAGAAAATTATATTGTAGAAGTTATTTTTAAATGCGATTAATTGAAGAAAGTTAAGATTTGAAAATTAAAAATATTACATAAATAATTTTTTATACATGGTAGTAGTTACAAATGGTGTTGGATGAGAATAGGTTGCATTCCAGCGTTATTATTTGATTGTATGGACTAACTTATGCGATTGGACTTTTCCCTTATTATTGGGAGGGGGGGAGGCAGGGGATAAGAGGCATTAGTTGGTGTTTACATTATTTTTCTTTAGGTTACACTTTTTTTCATATTGTGGTGGGCTTTTTTTTTCCTAATTTAAGTAATCCCTTGTACTTGAGGTTTTTATCTGGCAATGCATGGGGATTCCGATGCACTAGAGGGTTTTCCATCATCTAATTAATTTAGCACATTGGTTGCAGCTTTGGTCTTTTCGTAGATAGTCATCAACATGAAAATTGTGTATCCCTATTGAAACAAAATTATTTCAAAAGCTTGAGTTTTAACGATGACAAATATTCAAGAAGCAAACATTAAGTTATCCGAACCAAGCTATCTAGTATTGATTGCTTTAGGTGTTCTTTATAACATACGACTAAACTTAGAAGAATGGGGAAGATGTGGAGCAGTAGCCTATGGTAGAAATTTTCCAGACATAGATTCTGCATAATCAAAAGCAAAACTACTAGAAAGAGAGTGGTCATAATTAAGATGGAAAGGAAAACACGTTTTATGAGTGAAACTGAAAATATAACAAGCTATATATGATCAGAAGCATGATGTTAGGTATCTTTGGTAAAGGGACATATATTAGAAGCTACGCATGACTAAGGGATCATCCAAAGTATTCTAATTCAAAAGTCATGAGAATCCAATAAGACCACAAACTCACAGCACCATAGATACATTTTAATTTTGAAAAGCAAAATTTGTCATAAATGGTGGGAAAAGCAGAGAAGAGCAAAGAAACCCAATAAGAGCTTGACGGTGCAAAAGACATGGAAGAGAAAACTAGAGCTGAAATGCTAGTTGTATGAACATGGACAACTTATATGGTAGAAGTTTTCTAGACATAGATTCTGCATAATCAAAAGCAAAACTACTAGAAAGAGAGTTGTCATAATTAAGATGGAAAGGAAAACACGTTTTATGAGTGAAACTGAAAATATAACAAGCTATATATGATCAGAAGCATGATGTTAGGTATCTTTGTTAAAGGGACATATATTAGAAGCTACACATGACTAAGGGATAATCCAAAGTATGTAGTGCAAAAGACACATGTGAAAAAAACCATATCTATCCCATTCAGAAGCACACACTAGAGCCTAAAAGTTAAGATGTTTGCATAAGCTATACAAAAGCACTAATTTTGAAGTTGAGAGTTCTCCATATGACATGAATAAATTATGAAGAAGGAAACTCAAAGAAGACAAGAAGTCTTGACCAAGTATAAGAAAATAGAAGATAGAAGATTATAGCACAAGGCACTACAATAACCTTAGCATCCCAATAAGACATGTTGTAGACCAATCTTTTGAAGATTTCCAAGTATTCTAATTCAAAAGTCATGAGAATCCAATAAGACCACAAACTCAGAACACAACAGATACATTTTAATTTTGAAAAGGAAAATTTGACATAAATGGTGGGTAAAGCAGAGAAGAGCAAAGAAACCCAATAAGAGCTTGACGGTGCAAAAGACATGGAAGAGAAAACTAGAGCTGAAATGCTAGTTGTATGAACATGGACAACTTATATGGTATTTGAATTTCAAATTCTACCTTCATGGACAAATTATATATGGAAGAGAATTTGAAGGAGCTCATTACAATGAACAAGTTCCAGATTGAGAGGGTAAAGCGAGAGTCATCCTAAGAGTACCTTATATTAGAATAATCCTCCTTAGTCAAAACATTGATGAAGCCGAAGTAGACCCAAATCCATAGAAATGTTTATAAACACTTTCATTAGAGGAGCCGAAGTAGAAGACATCTTAGATGGTGCAATTTCCTTCCCTTAGGATAGAGGGAAGAACTCATGAGAATAATTAGAGGATGACTGCTACTAAGGGGTGTGAAGTTCTGGGAGGCTTTTTGAAAGAATACTTGGGTAGAGCCTATAGAGGATTAAAGAATACTAGGT
>Ga0315911_1000063_pt1 | contig 21877 bp, 10 predicted proteins | sample Edanod1MG_FD_207737 | JGI IMG/M metagenome (GOLD analysis project Ga0315911, IMG submission 207737) | Root nodule microbial communities collected in Santa Monica, California, United States - Edamame nodules 1 | ecosystem: Host-associated > Plants > Roots > Nodule | place: USA: California... | reverse complement strand
CCTCTGGCACTGATTAAATCCGGAATTGAAAAGCAGCAGGGAGTTGATGGAACACTTTACAGATTCCTGATGTCACTTTAACAGAGTCCAAGACTTGACAACAACAATAAGAATTGAGCGTCAGATGCCTTAAGTTGGAAGGAAGTAGCTACCTATGATTTCATAATTGAGTTAATAGCACATGAGTTAGATTAACCTGGATCTAGCTGCGACTGCCTTTATTTTAGTATGACAGTAGCTAGCTCTTCTTCGGCTTACTTCGTAGCCGTCATTATCATTCCTCGGATCATTAGGCACAACTAGGAGAATTAGGAAAGCTCATAATGGAGTGGAATTGGCATCGTGCCTACTATTTACTTATGACGATATTATTAATTAGATGCCGTCATTAGTAGAGTAGGCATAGAGGGGTCACTCTAAATAGACGAGTTCGACGCATTAAATTATGATCTATCTATTACGATGAAGTTCATTGCATTTCCTATACCCTTCCTTCTTGCTATACGGGCTACTTCATTCCTTGCTTTAGAATGACGAATAAGAAGAACAAGTCAGCTAGATGCTCTTCCTACTATTTATTAGGAATTCGGATTGATGCTTTGACTCCGACTAATGATATCGTATGATTTCTTCTCGTGTCGGATGCCATTGAGAGAAGCTGCAATGGGACTTATAAGGGAAGCCTCGTCGAAGTAGCTGGCTGGATAAAGATGACGGGGAGAAGACTTCTTTCTTTTCCTCAGGGACAACTTCACTCCTAAGCTCTTTCAGCTGAGGGCAGGTATCACGCTCTATACGATTGTCATCTAAGTAAATAGATAGGGCAGATGAAGTTTCCATTCATCCTGAGAGTTCTATCCCGGGAAAGTTATATTCACTCTTACTAAACAGCTGATTCCCTTGCCGTTAGATCCGCGCTTGAAGGCGAAGTCTTTCTTCTTATAGTAAGGAATTCGCCTATTGCTCAACAGCTTCACTGGGAGAAAGGTCTTCCCCGGGGTTAGAGCAAAGACCTTTCTCCGGAAGTCTCTTCTGTGGCTGATACACATGCACGGCACACTGGCTATATTGAAAAAGCTGCTTAGATAGAGCTTTCGAAGGCACTGAGGAGTAGTTGGGCTGGGTTAAGCTAGACTCCTCGGGCAAGTAGTCCCTTGATCCGGTGGTGGAAGGGGCTTAGAACAGCTTTCTGAATTGCGAAAGAGTAACCTTTCCACCATCCCCTATTCTAGACTCAGCTTTTGCTTTAGCTCATTCGATTATGTATAAGATTCTAAAGATGTGTTTGTTGATGCCCTATCTCTTCCGACTCCAATGAGAAAGAGGGCGGCTTATCGTTATGGGAATGCTGATCCAAATAGGGGAACTCGGAATCGAATCACCACATCCTCATACCAGAACTTCGCCACCTCTCTGGCCATGCCTCACCGCCCTTGCTTCGACCCATTAGTCTCAGCAGTCTTCGGTAGCGGGGAGTGAAGTAGGTCATCACTATCAGTAGTCACACAAAAAGTAAAAGTAGCAACGCCCTTTGGCGAAGGGTCTTCCAAGCCCTGATAAGCATAGTTCTAGCATGGACTGGCTTATCTTTCGACGACATGGTATGGTGGCTAATGCCCTTACTCCAACGCTGCCTACTCCCGAAAGCTGCTGATTCGGTTACAGGATTCGTGAAAACAGAACGAGAACTGCTCCTGCCTTATCGCTGGTATAGACTATAAAGGAGAAGGAAAGGTCCAGGTGCAGGGCTTGTCTATGTAGGCCGTGGGTTTGATTAGAACGCCCACTCAACCATAAGATATGGAAATCAATAGAATCGGAGTTGCCTATACGGAGAAAAAGGGGGCTATGCTGCAACTTGACAACAAAGAAGGCAAGCTGACAGAAAGCAGCAATTCGCTTTTTTCGATAGATAGTACCTCACCCGCGATAGAGTAAGCAATTTGAAGGTAGCGGCGATCCGTATGTGCCCATGCCGGCGGAGAAAGACGATCCAGGCAAATGAAAGCAGGAATCGAGAAAGACGACTCATTCTGACTTGCAATGGAAGTCTAATATAGGAAGCGATCTGTGGGCGTCTGCCGCATCTCCATCTTATGCTCCAATCCGGGATATTCCTCCAGGTCGAGAAGATGCTCCGCGGTCCATCTCTCCAGTGAAAGATGATGATGACAAGGCCATCCCAGTGGACGAATCTGAACACTCAGATGGGGATGCCAAAGCAGTGGTCCGATGATGTGAGAGACCTCAAGAAGGTGAAGGTGCCACCAATGGATATATAGCAGGTAGTCTCTCTTAAATAGAATACAGGCCCTTTCAAAGTACGAATTCGGGGCATATTTCTCAACGTTGCGTCACCTTGATCCCTCGGCAACCTCGCAAGTCACTTTTCCCGAAAGAGCTATGGCGGGGCAGAGCTTGGAGCACTTAGTCGAAGCATCTTCACCACGCGGGTACGGGCATATCATAATCTAATTGGATAAACTCTCATGTGTGAAATAGAATGGAAGTTATAGAGAACTTAAGAAGTAGTAGAAAGCGCTCAACCAAGAGGTGATGACGCTGATGTGAGAGATGTTGTGGTAGATAGGGAATTTGGTTTGGATAACCAAGATCCATTATATACGATGAATGAGATTCCAATGAGAGAGTCGAGAGCCAAAGAAGACCTTCGACTTGTCAGGATTATGGAACTGGCCTTAAATTGCAGCATAGTCTTTTAAGATCTTAAGAATCTCCTTGGCATTAGAGATAGATGCCGCGCAGAAAAGCAGAATGTCATCCGCATACAATAAGTAGTAGGACGGGAAAGGCAAACCCCGGACCGATACAAAAGCCTGCAAAGAACCCGCCGAGCTTAAAGGTCAATATATCGGCCCAGCACTTCCCCTGCAACACAAAATAACAACGGAGAGAAAGGGTCTCCTTGTCGAACTCCTCGCGAACAGGTGAAATAGCCCGCAGGAGAACCATTAATAAGAATCGACATATGTATGAGCTGAATGGAAAATCAAATAACACTAATCCAGTCGAAGAAAACCTGCTTCAGAGCGAGTACTCCGCCTAGCCTATCTTACGGCCGGCCCCCTTGGAATGGAAGGCGCTAGCTTTCTAGAATTCTAAAAGCAAAGCAAATAGACCACTCCCTCTTTTCTAGGGCTGGAAAGATTGACTCTATTTTTAGGTATGACGGAAAGACATTTGACAACCGTAGCTTCTGTGGTTACGAGTCGGGGTACGGTAGTGATTCGCTATTCTAGGATGACTTCAAAGGCATCTCGTCCTCAAAAGAGGAAGGGAAGCAACACACCCTCTCAAGAGGGGTTGGGGCAAGGGGTGATCGGTCGTCTAGCGGAGCTACACAGCAAGCCACTATATGCGCTACTCCGAATTCTTCTTCTGAAACTTCCGCCTCTTTTCCCAGCTATCCCTCTTTCCCTAGTGTCGCAGTCTCGCGGATTCTCTTTATTGTGACTTATTGTGTTGGAAAGTCTCTTCTTCTTTCCTGCCTACGGGCCAAATACCCGTGAGGAGCCTTGTCGAAGCAGGAAAAAGATCTTTTTCTCTTCCGAAAGGAGGCTAAAACAGCCAAAGCAATATGTTCAGAAACCGTCTTTAGATCCTAACATTGTTATGAAAAATGTTCCAGATGGGCTAATCTCCGCCGAACCAGTGCAAGAAAGGGAAGAAGAAGTCACCACCATAAAGTATGGATCACAATAGTCACTGAACGAAAGAGGTGTTACCTTATTATACGCCATTTCCTAAATCTAGTTTCAAACTGGGGTTAAACAGGATCCAAATAGTGGCACTAATCAATGATATAAAGAGCACTCCCTTCCAATCCCAATTCTTTCTTCTCCCCAAACCCTATACCCAGACAGAAGGAATGCATGAGCAGGAAGGAAGCGCGAGCAAAAAAAGAATCCAAAACCGGCACTCCTTCTCGGGCGAAATTGGACAGATTGAAGCTTCTTTTCTTTTTGCCGGAGGGCCACGCGAGAAAAGCGGGTTTGAAGCCGATTGAAGCTCGAGACCTAAGATAAGGTATGCGCCCGGTGAATGCGACTGAGATTTTCCTGCGCCTGCAAATAAAATAAGGAAAGCACTTGAACCGGCCAAAGGAGGACTCATTCAAGACAACTTCATAGGTGTGAAAGACTAGCTTGATGACAATACCTCTTTCTCAGAGGGCTTTTAGTCTAAAAAGGCTTCATTCTTCGTTTGCTGTTGTGACCTTTCGAGATGGTTCGATCGCTAACAAAGACAAGCATGGGAAACAGCAGACTCCCGCAACTCCAAGAGCTCAAGCCTAAAGCCTTAGTAACGCGCATCCTCATTGCTCGCGTAAAGCAAGCGTATAAGGTTTATTGATGGACATTCCTATACGTCTTTTAGATTTGCTTGTGTCGAACCTAGGAAACCTCTACTATTTTGTATTAGGACGCAGGCCATCTTATCCCACTTTTTGTGAATTGGTTTCAAAAGAATTTCCTAATTCATTTAGATAGTTTGATTGAGACGGATCAGCTCCACGAATAGTAGACGGGGGAAGGAGCAACAATTAGATAAGAGAAGAAGGCTGGACGTGATCATGAGATCGGTTCTATTAAGGATTCGTACCCTGGACCTCTTCCTTTCCAGAACTTTAAGTCTTTGTCCAAAGATCTGCCTTGCCTTAAAGAGGGGACAGAGTTGACTGAAATAAGAGGGCTTTGCCTTTGTCGGAATAAGAGCTATTAGTCTAAGAGAAAGGCATACGATACGCCATTTCCGGGCTTAGAGAAGAGGGGCAAGCCTCAACCTTAGAAGAGGGAAAGTGCTTAGACCGTTAATGCCCCATCTAGCGAGATAAAAGGACTTAGAGCCTTTATCCCATGGTCTTTAATCGGCTTCACTCGTGGATTGCCACAGATAAGCGCTTGTACTATGCATATGGATCACCGGATGACATAGAGACGTGGAAGACCTTCCGAATCCAATATTCATTGCCTTTAGTTCGGATGCAAGCAAAGCAAGGAAATCAGTCCCTCGCCCGAGAGGAGCTACCTTTAGAGTTGCATAATAGGTCTTGCTTCCTTAAATGGAGTTTGCTCTCACTATGCTTTCGTGATTCCGGATGGTATGTACTTATGCAATGTCTATCATCAGCACTCTTTCTTCTCTAGGAAAGTTTATCACTAGGGAATTCCACTCCTAATATGCGAGCTTTGCCTTTGAAAGTGAAAGAATAGGCTGCTAGAATCCCTTGCTATTGCTATTGAATCCGGTGTTGATGCTCGAAATCGGGTTAGTGGCACTTCTTTTTTCACGCTTGAACTACGGGGCAGACTAGCGGAATGGAAGTTACATCCATACGGGGCCTGTACGTAAACCCTGTTGTCTTAGGCTGTTATCGAATCCCCTGCTATTTCATATGAGTAACTATCCAATTCCATAACAGAAAGAGATGGGACTAGAGCTTTTGGCTTTCTTCCTTCACTTCAATCAAGGATTGCTGCTAGAAGGGCTCTTGCCCATGTCTAATGCCTTATTCTATTCTATGAAGACGAAGAGCTGGTGCTATAATCAGATGTCGGAATAGCAGCTGCGAATGGAATGTGGGATAAAGGATGAATTGTCCAAAGCCATTTTTTGCCTTGATTACCCTAGTAAAGATATACCACGCAAGGAAGAGAATAGGTAATAGGCAGCAGAGAGGGGACTGTGGCACTTTCGGATCAATGATTAGCATTCATATCCAGTAGATCAAGGGTAGGTTCTTAAAAGGCCTTCGAAAGTACCCTCTGTCCCAGCCAGGCCTTGGTCCTATTGCTACTGCTTCTGATTCACTTGCTAACAGCGCTAGTCACCTCTTGACTTAGTAAACTACCCCATTCGTAGTGTCAAGCCTTCCCTTCCTCTACTGCTGGTCGACTAGACTAAGTCAACTTGCTCGTGGAAAGGCAGGAGCCTGGAAGCCAGGAAGAACGAGCCCTTCAATTCTTCTATTCTGACTTCTTCTACCAAATGAGCATAGAAAGAAGGGTAGACGCTCCTTTAGCCATCAATCCATAACGAGACTTAGGTGATCCCATCTCTCTTATAGAGAGGGCGAGAAAGAGCTCCATTGAGCGCCAACTCCAGCATTCACAATCTACTTCCAACCTTTAAGACTTGGTCGAGCAAGTCCAGAACTAGGCCCTTAACAGAACCAGGACTAGCCCTTTAGATAGAGAAAAGCGAGCAAGATCCCTTCATCGGAAGGAAAGAGGAGAACGAGGACAGCTGACTACCGCTCATGCCCCCTAGCCAATTCAAACTCAGATCCGAAGGCTGATGGGTGATTCTCTAGAAAGTATAATATGACATCACTTTTAGCTGTTGGGTACGAAACTAGACTAGGCTATGATTCACATCTCGAAAGTTCTCAGATCTGGTCTGGACCTAAGGCCTGGGACTGCTTCTTCCTTATCGCCCGAGTATTGCATCGCCTTGACTTGGGCCGGGAACTCAAAAATAAATTGACCTTGAGCCTGCTAATTAAAGTCAACCTTTGCCTTTTAAAACAGCTATTGCTTGTCTTTCTAAATCATTATGAAGCCACATCTCTCGATCTCTATCTTCTTTAGCGGACATCGAGGCTTTAAGACCGATTGGCGCGTGCCCAAAAAGGGAGACCGGAGACCGCGTCTGAAGCCTTTGCCAACTTTCCGTCTCAGGCAAGAGCTGCGGAACTAAAGCACCAACGGCTCCTCTTCCGACATTGGCTACTGCTATCGGGTATGAACTTATAAATTCAATTAAGCAGTTGATGCCCTGATCCCGGGAATAAGATAACTTTCTCTTCCAGGTATTCACTCATCCCCTCTCAGTGGCAAGAGTGAGTAGATAGCAGAAGTTATTTCATTCCTCATTCCTGGGATATTCGTTAAGTTTGCCCATTAGGGGTCTTTCTCACCGGTGCTATCAATAAGAAGGAGCCTTTTCCCTGGGTAGGCTAAGCCAGAAAAGAGAGAAAGAGAAAAAAGAGTTAAAAGGCTACGCACCTTGGTCCAGAGCGAGGATTGGGATAAGTTTTTCCCGTTCTCTTTAGTTCTATTTGAACTAAGCCGAATCGCTATCTCTGGAACCAAAGTCGTACTCTCTTTACTAAAGTCCTAATGTAATGCCCTTTAAACCACCAGTCCTATTCCGACAACACTGAAAAAGGGCTCTCTCCGTCTCAGTTGGTCAGTACCTTAAACTAATTAGCCATTTCCAAGCTGCTCTTTCATAAGCTGTGATGGCTCTTTTGAATAAAAGGCATAGTCTATGTCATCTTCTGCCCAGGAGCATTCGACTGAAAAAGTATGCCATTAGTAAGACTCTCTAGAAGCCTTAGGAGCTATGGAGTCTGGTGAGGTAGCTCTTGTCTCTTGGTCAGCTGTTTCCGCTCGAGTGAAAATGCTTGATGGGGCGAGATTTGCCTTGGGTTCGCTTTCCGGGTGAGGTTTAATAAAAAAGTCAAGTAGGACAGCGGTGACCGCGAATGGCTATAGTTCGTCACTTGCGGTATAAAAAGAAAAGTCAGGAGCTTTGAAGATCAGCCCTAAGCTAAAGCGCTTTCTTTCTAGTTTGAGAGATGGAAATGCCTAATCAAGTAGCCAAGAATCATCGATTTCGGAGGGGAAATGAATTTAGGAAGGATCCGATCCCAAGTGACATTGAATCAGTTGGGGGTATAAGCGCTGCTATTTCAGCAGTTGGTGTTGGAGGACTGAATGCCAGTCGAAAGGCGCATCTATGACTTAATACCTAATTTGCCATAGAAGGGCTCGATCCCAGACCTAGGCGCAAGGGAATTTGTTTAGGTAGGGCTCAAGCTTTATTTCACGTAGCTGACTTTACCGTCAGCTCAATTGGAATAGTTTTTCGCTATGTTCGCAGGCAAGTGAGACGATCCATCAATGCCCTTATCTGCTTCGAAAGAACCGGTGTCATCCAAACATGGTGAAGAGGTGGCAACTGGATCAATAATAGCTGAAACTTCTACTGTACAGGGTTCGGCTTGCCCAACTGTCCAAGCTTGAGATCTATTTTAGAATATGCTTAACACAACACATGCAATTCGAACGTTGTTTTCTCGGAAAGATTTGAAAGTAACTCCGTTGGGTTCAATGCCCGCTAGTCCCATGCATCCTTTCTGTTGGTCAACAACCAACCACAAGTCAATCGAATGAATTCTTCAAGACTCCGGACTCTCTTTCTGTCCGGAGGGAATCATTGTTTCTCAATCAATCATGCCTCAACTGGATAAATTCACTTATTTCACACAATTTTTCTGGTCATGCCTTTTCCTCTTTACTTTTTATATTCCCATATGCAATGATGGAGATGGAGTACTTGGGATCAGCAGAATTCTAAAACTACGCAACCAACTGGTTTCAAACCGGGGGAACAAAATCAGGAGCAACGACCCCAAGAGTTTGGAAGATATCTTTAGAAAAGGTTTTAGCACCGGTGTATCCTATTTGTACTCTAGTTTATTCGAAGTATCAAAATGGTGTAACGCCGTCGACTTATTGGGAAAAAGGAGGAAAATCACTTTTCTCTCTTGTTTCGGAGAAATAAGTGGCTCACGAGGAATGGAAAGAAACATCTTATATTTGATCTCGAAGTCCTCATATGGCGCTTCTTCTTCAAATCCTGGATGGGTGATCACTTGTAGGAATTACATAATGCTAATCCATGTTCCACACGGCCAAGGAAGAATAAAAAAATAAGAAAGGTATTGCTTTTTTTATAATAGTTGCTCGTTCGTTCATAAATTCACTCGACCACTTGTTAGTCTTGCTACACGACACGAGTCTAGGGTGAAACGGTCAAGTAAAGTCGACTTCACAAGTGATTCAACATACCATATATATGGATGGAAATAAAAAAGGAGAGAAGGGTCTCGCCCAGGTGGCTCCCGCAAGGTAACGACTTCAAACTCAAACAAAGAACGTTCTTCTCCAAGGCATGAGTCAAAGAAAATGCTGTATTGTATGTATTGCAAGACCCGTCGATAAGCTAAGGCTACGACATGAAGGAAGGCCAGAAGAACTTTGACTGACTGGAATTCATTCCACGTACACGTACAGGAACTGGGTTAACAAAAGGGGCTCGAACTACAGGGATCTGATACCTGGCTTCTCTTGGTATGATAAGTTGGTTGTTTCCTAAATTCTGGTTTCTTCTCAGTTTCAGGAACAATGAAATGAACATAATACGTTTTCTCTCAGTTTTTTTTGTTAATTCTGACACACGCTTATGGAGGAATGGTAGGTGAATCACCATACATAGATAAGTAGACGAAGCCGGCTTCCCCTAATTGATAGATGTAATAGTTCCACGAATTAGTAACGGAAGAGAACACCCAGCTAAACCTTAGTTTGCTACGTCTTATATCCAAGTTCCGGATCCAGATCCACCAACCGAAAGAAGGCGGTAGACACAAAACGACTCAAAGAATTACATAGAAAAGAACCAGGCCACTGGAGTAGAAATTGGAAAGAAAAGGGCAGTGGGAAAGGATCCAAGAGGAAGTAGGTTTGCGGTGAGCCCCGCCCAGCGGAGACGACCAAGGTCTGGTAGCGCCGGTTCTTTGACATGCCCAGGTGATCCCTTCTGACTAAGTGACGAAAGCTTGAACTCGAGTGAAATCTTGTCTGAGTTCAGAAAGAAGTGGAACGAGAAAGCGTACTTTTCATTCCGGAATACTAGTTCCTTGGGCTTGGGGATCTAGTCCCAGTCCCACTTCCAGCCTGTCCTCTTCTCTTTCCAGGAGATTGAGTTGGAGTTTCATTCGCCAGTTAGAGTCCTTCTGAAAAGAAGGCAGTTGGAAAGCTGGGGATCCATACAGTTGAATAGATAGACACGAAAGCGACAGGATCAATCTTTCATAAAAAGGTCTTTGGATAGGGTAAGTTAGATCTTTTCGTGCTTATGAGTAAGGGACGGTCTCTTTTCCACCTGTGAATGTGGTGAAGGTCCTAGGATACATCTTTTCTTTTCAACAAGCCTTGAAAGCAGTCTTCTCTTTCACTCTGATGTAGCAGATAAGCTTAAGAGTCTTGTGAACAAGGAAACTGACAATATAAACTTCCTTACTTACGATATAATAAACTCATACACCAGCTCCAGGCTTTAAAGAAGAAAGACCTGCCTATAGGAGGGGCTGGTTCACGGTAATGAATGGTGGTATCGGTCGGGGCAAGCACAGCACTCGTTCCCGCAGCTAAATAAGGAAGATGCACAGAAGGAGCTGCTATTGCTATTGAATCCCCTGCTAATCTTAGTGCTACAGAACCAGTAGCAAGACGCAAGGTTTAGAATCCACTAAGGGAAGGGAAAGCTGGCAAGGATGGGAATGAGGATGGCATAAAATCATCTATCGTTTCCGCGTGAATAAGCCTTGCTATAGAATCAGATGTGAGGGAGGAAGCATCCAATTGCAATTCCAAAGGCATATCCCTTTTATAAGGAACTTTTTGCCCCAATCCCTTCGCTATTGAGCAGATAGAGTCAGACTTTCTTCGTAAGGAATCGGACTAAGAGGATTTCAATTCCATTTCCATTGAGCAGATCCAGTAAGACAGTAGACTTTCGTGCTCTTTCTATCTATTTACAATGACTGAGAGTCGCTCAAGCGAGCAGGCACGTATAGGGCAGCGCCTTCTACCTTTTCCGAAAATAGGAAAAGACCAGTCCTTCTACATCTCAAGGGCATGCCCTATAGACCTAGTCTATCGGCTATAGCTGCAGCTATGACTGACCAATAAATTGAAAGCTCTAACTAAAAAAGAAGTCCCAGGGCTTATTCCCTTTTCAAGGTCTTGTAGCCAGACTGATCCAGTCATCTATATCTCGTTTCGCCCCTTTGGCTCTCTTGCTTAGTATCCCAGTCCAAGATCTTATTGAAAGATAAAGCCACAGCTTCTTCAAATTCAATAGCAAAGGATATTCACCCGGCTACTCCATCTTCTCTCTTTCACTCCTTCAAGGCCTCTTTCAAGCTAAGAAGACTCCTTTCAACAAGGTTATCCTTATTCTTATCTGCAGATCGGAGTCGTTCACTTCTCTGTCGAAAGAGCGTATTCTTTTATTGCAGCTAATTACAAATCTCAATCAGTCTTGTCTGTACACCAATCCCAATGGCTAATTCGGCTCTTAAGCCTGGAACTCAATCAAAAAGAAATTCTCTTTTGTCTCTCCCCCGACCAATCTTTACATTAGTGGGCGGACACCGCCCCAATCCTAAAACAGGAACGAATCTTTCAATTGCAGTCGACCACAAGATAAAGAAAGCTATTGAAGCAAGCATTAGTAGTATCCCCCTTCCTTCGTTGTGGGTCCCCCTCCCTTAATTATTTATTTAGAATATCTCTTTGGCTATCAACTCAAAGAGTAAAGCGGTGGTAAGATATGGAGGTTTTTATCTAGAGCTTTGAACTGACCGGCCTATGATCATTTTGGGGAATTTATATAAATAGCTGGTGCGCTTGTTTGCGTCCAATCCGGATGTGAAGTCCTTACTTGCAGCCCTAGGTAAGGCGCGGGTTTAGTATTCCAAGTAAAGGTTACGAAGTAAATGGACTGATTTTGATGGACTGACTTTCTCGCCTTTCCCCAGTAACCTCTGTCTCACTTATTGACCTATAATCTGAGGTTAGACCAGTCAGCTTACTCGAACCTATAGTGGCAGCACCTTATTCCACTACGTATCCGTCTGTCTGTTTAAAGTTAAAGAAAGAAATTGCTTAGATAAAAGAGTCGATCTTTCTTCTCGTTTTTTCGAGTAGTTTGCTTGGATCGAATAAGCTACGCCCAATAGAGCTTAGCCCTGTGTAGGCCGAAATGGTCTCGCGAAGCCGGTCACCGTACGCCTACGATCCTATCTGACTATTGAGGACTTTGATCTTCTTTTGTTCAATTGTGCGTGCTTTGCTTAACACATGCAATTCTTCTTTTTCCCTTAGCTGTTTCGTTAAGGAGACTTGGAAACCATCGTTGACATTTAGGTGAGAATAGAGTGAGGGTGATAAGCTAAAGCCTATCATTCTATTATAAATTTCTTTCATTGGCCGGTAAAAAGGATAGAGTAAAAAAGGGGAGAAACCTCTCAACCAGTGGGTTGGTGCCAGACACATCCATCTTATTGTCACCTACATTCCCGTCTTGCTTACCTTCTGCATTGGCTGATGGAGATTGTAATCCCGGATGAATGGAACTTTCGCCGCTTTCCCAACCAGAATAGAATGCAGCTCGATCCGGCTGAAAACCTTGAATCTGATACTAATGCCTTTGTTGGTTGGGCCTTTGCCTTTGATGCCTCACCACTTTCAGATTAAAGTGCTAGTTTTCTTACAATGTCGATCGGGAAAGATAGAGCATCTTTTCCCCGGCCTGGGTAAGAGTAAGAAGTAAGGCCTGTGTCTATGTCTATCCATCTTATAATCCGAATCCAAGCTATACCTGCAAGCCTGTTTTTGTCTTGTTCTGTCGGTGAAAAGGGGACTTCCCCAAGGCGGATGCGATATCGGACCTTGTAATCAAAGTCTTCGACCCTGGTTGTTCTTATCCGATAGGGCGGGCAGCTCAAACTAGGGAAATGGCAGGCAACCACGTAGTTGAGGCATGGCTTTTTTCTTGCTCCGGGACCAGCTCCCTGAACCTAGCTTCGACATATAACTTTTCCAATTGCAAAAGGTAGCCGGGCCTAGCTTGCAATAGATCCCATTGCTTATCCTGTGCAGTTTCCGATAAGATAGAGTTACAGGTTCCGGAGCCGGTCTATGCGGGAATCAGACAGGAAACAATCAAGAAGCTGCCTGTCAGGTAACAGATTGGATACTTTGCCAGGCCAGTCTCCCATTCCAATAGCTGCTAGTAGACAGAATCCAGTCAAAGTAAGCTTGCTTTTAGCATGAATCTTTCGTATGTGAGTCAGTTTTCCATACCCAATTCTCTCACATGATCGAGACTATCCTACTCCCCCTGGTCAACTATTCGAGTATAAAGAACCAAAACAAGAAATCAGGGTGGTGGGTTAGGATAGACTTTCTAGATACCTTTTTGATCTAGCTCTGCTTGCTGACCTGTGCTACCTATTCTTGATCCAGGAATAACAGAAGAGAATTCAGCTTACTATCTCGCTTTGAGCGCTACCTAAGCAACTTTTAAGGCACTCAGAGAAGAGTGGAAAGATTCCTAGAAAGTAAACTCACTCCAATTTCGTATAGCAAGAAAGGAAGATGAATTCTATCTGACTATTGTCTCTCATTAAGCTATATAGGTTATGAAAAGCCAGCGCCCAAAGGTGCTTGATTAAAGCCGGTCAACGTCTGGTGGAGTAGGAAGCTATAGCTTACTGAAAAAGGCCTCGTTTGCTAAGAAAGTGGATAGTCTTCCTATCGTAGTTGGACAGCTTATCGAAGGGTTGCTTCAAAGAATGCTTTCAAGCTAGGAATTTAAGCACGGATAGCTTTATTTGACAATTAGCCGGAAGTCGGGTATGCCTATTCAACATAAACTAAGGCGCTGGGTAGATCGTAGATTGCCGGGTATGAATTAGATTCTAAGTCGGAGAATGCCCATGAAGAGGGTCTTATTACAGAATATGCTGTTTTGAAACTAGCCCTAGACAGATCATTGCTAAGAGGAGAGCAGGGAAAGCTTTTCTTGCTAATCAGGTGCTATCATCGTATTATAATGATTATCCCGTCTGCCTTTCTGCTTGAAAGTTTTCCTTTCACCCTATTATAGTATAGCAGCTGATCTGCGACACAAGCAAGTAAGCAGCAATCTCACCCCCCGAGCTTACTCCTTATAGCAGCGGATGTGCGACACAGGTCTTCATATATTAGATCAGAACTGACCTTCCTCTCAATCCGAATCGGCTAGCTCGTGCTATCAATATATCATCACTCCCATGCATAGAATAGCTACGAGCTGCTGTAAGCGCTCTTGCGCGATGTATCACGAGCACACTACCGAGTCCCACGAGTACACTAAGGAGAGAGGAACTACGAGCAGAAATCAGTAGTCACTCTTCGAGTTTTCTAAAGATATAGCGTCTAAAGATAGAAAGAGAGAGATAGTCAGTCTCTTAAGCGGCCGAGAATCTTATGTCAAAAGGACGGGACTATACTGAAGTGAAGATAGGACTTCGTTCAGTTTGCTGGACCATTCTATCGAACCTGTGGATTTCCAGGTCACCTCTTGTCTTGGGATGATCTCTTTTCATTCTTGATAGCTCTGCCATCTTCTACGATCCAATTCCATACCGAGATGGATTCTCTTCTATCCGGGAATTCTGGTTTGGCATTAGGGTAGCCATCTATTTGAAGACTACTCTCTTTTGAGATAGTCTATGATCGATCAAACGAGACATGTCATGAGCTTGAATTCCATCGAACCTTCCTTTACCTTCTTTCTTTTTTTTTCTAAGAATTAGTATTCTTGCATAGAGAGAGGGTAAGCTAACCAGGCTCAATCGATCATAGTCAGGTCAGTACCAGAGGACGAGCCGAGAAGAGAGAGAGTCTACGGGCGGGCAGTGGGAGATGATGCAGACGAGTTTACGAGTGTAACAGTAACATTGCGTTTAGTACGTTGGCGTTAACAGTAAATTTGGATCGAATTAGGACCGCCTGGGGGCGGAGTTCCGTGTTCAAGAAAGAGCGCTCTTAGTTAGTGCGGATCGGGTGCTCTGGGACTCAGAGCGTCTTTGACTCTTGGTTTTTGGGCTTTGCCCTCTCTCCAAATCAAAAATCAGTTTTAAACTGAATTCTAAGTTCTAAGTATAGTTATATAGTGAAAAAGGAGCAGAAGATCCAATCTAAACCAGAATGGGCTTTAGCTCTGAATCTCAATCTTCTGGCCGGGACGATCGACCTCAACCCGATTACTCTACCCTCTTAATAGAATGCTTCGCGTCGATACGACATGCTTGGACCCCCTAGGCTGGAAAGGATTTGCCAAACACACTCATATTCTTAAAAAGACTGAAAAAGAAGGGTGGTGCTTTGCCTGCCGGTGGCATCGCTACTAGAACTACTTTTTTCATGTTCATCTAGTTGGATGTCGCCGAAAACCTCTTTCATTTCAACAGAGATCGTCAACGAACTCACTTTCCGTATCTCAGCGCGATCGTACCGACTTTGCCCGTCTTTCTTTTCAAGATAAGAAAAAGACAATCATCTTGAAGATGAGACAACATTGAAAGCAAGCATAAAAGCACATTCTTAAAGCTATAGCTAGAAAACATCTACAGAGAAATGAGACGGACATAGGAATTGGCACTTTTCAATGAAGAATCCAGCTTTCTCTCGCGCTTCTTGGCTTCGTTGGTTACAAGTTGACCTGGACCTCCTACAGGAGAGAGGATGATCATACGTTTGTCGAGCCTCGAGAGCTCTCATTCATACCTTTATCCAAGATGAACGAAAGACTTGATCAGGCAGTTGCAAATGCTAGGTGGCGCGCCAAGTTCCAATCTTTTCAGTGCATTAATCTTGATATGATGATAAGAGAGGGCCATGTACCCTTCATGTGTTCATGATACAGGGCCGGGGTACATATTCCACAAAAAGAAGGTTCGACTACGAGGATTGATAGGTTGTTCATTTTGTAACCTTCACCTCTATCTACACAGTTTCATTTCTACGTCTTCGACGAGCAAGACTGACATAGGGTAAAGGTACGGTTACCCCATCAGATCAGTACCAGTGACACAAAGCTTACTTCTTCTTATTATTAATATTAACTTGCTTCTACTTCTGGGACAGGCTGCTAAGCCAGTTAGCTATTCATTTCGGTGTCAAACAAAAGAAATAGGCATGGCATCCTCTAGCTCAGCCAATAAAGGAAGCAATTCAGTGGAAGAAAGGAACTACCCCACCATATGGTAAATAAGGATTTAGCTGCTTTGCCGACCCGCTATTCCTTCTTTTCTTTTAGGTTGCAGCGAATTTTTTAATGAACTTGTAGATGTAGAAGGTGGTTACTCATTCTTTTCCTATAATTGTCTTGTCACTCTCTATTTCCTTGTTATCCACCCTTGCCAATCCTAGTATTCCTACTGATCTACTTCTTTCCGTCCCTTGCTAAAATATACATGATCAGTAAAGAACTAGAGATGGTACCACTACTACTGACTTTCTTACTGTTGATGCCCCATTCAAAAGAAAGGGGTGAAGCTACGGATGCCATTGTTTCCACTATAGCGGATGTAGTTTGTGTACCTGTATTTATACAATAGCTCATGTAGCGAGGGAAGTTCCAGTAGCTGGAGAGGAACTCCCCGATATCCCAGTAGTTAACGCTTCTCCGCTCGGCAATCCGTTAAATGATAAATAGACTAGACTCTTGAAGCAGAGCACCCACAAGCTTTGAAAAGAGAGGAAGCAATGAGTTACGGAGTCACCAGAAGGGTAATTAGGATCTGCTGCTGAACCAGATATCCCACCCCTTACGACCAGTAATCGATATCCCTGCGAGCCAACAAAGAATGAAAGAAGGAAAGGAGGACGCGAGGAAAAGAAGCGGGAAATTGCGTAGATACAGAGGAAAGCAATCCCTCTTATCACGCTCATGCCCCCTTAGCTTCTTAGTCAAGGTCACTTCGCTCCCTCTTTTAAGACAGCACTGCGCTTTTAGCTTTAGCTTTTTGGGAATTACCCCGCGGGGAGAAGCAACAACTTGAATCAGCTGGTATGGCATAAGCTCTTGGTGAAATAGAAGCTCTTCTAACCGCTGCTGGTGATCTCTTTGCAATATCCGCCCTTATCAATCAAGGTCTCTTTGTCCAATCATTCCCTTTCTCGTCATTTCCTCAAGAGCTTCTTCGTGAACAGCAGATTCGAGGGCATCTATACCTGGTCTTCTACGCTCCTCTTCCTCATCTTCGGAGATGTCCCATCGGTCCTTTAGTTCAATTTGTCCAATTCTCCCGGGCATTGGCAAAAAAGGAAAGGTAAGACGGGTCCGGTAATGCAGTAAAATCAATTCAGTAATCGACGACACAAAACTAATGCACTCAAGCACAGCAGCGGCTGCTGGTGGAGCTGACAGGCTGAGTGAGAGCTCCTACGATAGATGATTATTCAATGCCATCTCAATTAACATCGACCCTCCTCTTCGATGAAAGACTAGGACAGTTAGAAAACGAGGAAGCCCGGGAATGGGGCGCAACTACGGTCAATCCAATCAATGAATCTAGCAACATGGAATGTTAGGGCCCGGAAGAAGCACTTTGAGGTCAGTTAAGACCAAGCCCTTTCCTTTAGGCTATAGGCGCTAGAGCTGGATGAAACTTATCCCAGGGTTGTACAAAAAGAAAAACATCCTTTTTTAACACGGTGTGTAAAAAGTCTCCCAGCTTTATCGTACGTACGCCAACCCTAGTTACCACCCGAAGCGAAGGCGGAGGTTGAAAACCACGCTAGCGTGATTGGGCTTCTTTGGCATTAGCGATATAGGCTTCGGCTTACCGAACCGGAGTTTAGTACGAGATCGCTTCACACCTTAAAAAGAGAGCTCAGGAACTTCCCCCTTCTTGCTTTTCAATCTTTCCTTTTCTCGACCTTTCACTTCATGGCAGGAAGATGCCCCACCACTGACTCGGTTTATCTCAAGGTCTGCTTACAAAAGTCTTCCTTTATTATAAATAAAGGAATAGCGCTAAGAGGCCATGGGGCCGGGAGGCATAGTAATCAATCGTGGTGACGAATAGCTTCCTTACGCGAATTCAAAGGGTGACTCTTTACTCGCTTTCCAGCCCTACCTGAATGTAGGAAAAACTACCTATAGGTCTTAGTGGACGAAAACCTGGGAGAAAGCAATGATTAGATATTAGACCAGTTGATGTTGAAGTAGGCGGGAAGGCTTCCCTATCGCCAATGGGTATATCTCGGTGATGACCTGAACTTAACGAAAATAGAAATTCAATACCAAACTGGTCTGAATGAAGTCCCTATTATATTCAAGTTGAGTTGGAACTTCTCTCGCTTAAGGTCGCATTACTAATTCTTTTTTTTACTCCAGACTTTCCGTTACACGAATAAAAATTCTCTTTGGTTTGTTTGGGGAGCTCTTTGTCGCCGTAAAGGAGGAGTTTGCCAATTTTTATTATGTCTTTTATTCAGATTTATCGAGTTTCATTCTTTCGAACATACTCCCCTGAGAGGAAGAACATAAAGGTTTCTTTTTATGCTGGATCCACAGCAACTGAAAGCTCAGGGGTAAGGGTAACCAAGCGCGTAAAGCAGGTATTTTTCAATGTCGCATAAGCCTCCCCTCACTCATTCCAACCAAACTACTTGTTCTTGTTATAAATAACATCTTATTCTTGCATCGAAAAATGTTCACTAATCTGGCTAAGATTTAACTTGGTAAAAGTTTCCATGCTTTCACTACTTGACTTGACGATAGAAAGCACACTTTAAGCACACCGATTTCTTATTTAGAAGAATTCCTTGGTAAAGTCATTTGCACCATTGAAGAGCTAAAGCGCCTTCTACCTTCTATATTGGCAACCACTAAGACTGAGTCTTTCTCTTTGGATGATGCCAACAGAGGCAGAAGTAGAAGCATCTCCGCTTTATTGACCTGATTAAACATTTACCTTTCATTCATGCTAATACTTGTTCTAGTAGACACAAGGTAGCTTCCCCATAGAATCTTGGGCTAAGCTAACTCCTTCTCTCAGGCTACTTTCAATCTTGATCTGGACTCACTAGGCCCTTACTCCAATAGACCCTTGTAGCCTATTGGTTCAATTCCTTTCATCGCTCAAGCGATCATATTGATCTCGCAGGATCCCTATATCCATTCCATCTCAATCCCATCCTAAGGGGTGCTAACACTCCTTCTAGAGGTTGCGAGAAGTATGCTCCTTGGTCTATGACCTTATGTTGAGTCTATCTCCACGGTCTACAGTTCAGATATCCATGTTGTGGCATTGCCTTCCTTAATTTATTCTATAAGCTCTCCTATCGCATAGTGAGCCGTTATCCAATGAAGGATGCAGAATTGCGTTCATGCAAGGGGGATGGCATTCCAAGGGTTCTTTTTTACTTTCGACTGAGCGTACCAAGAGGTAAAACCTTTCAGTGGTTGCTTAATGAATTGCCTAACAAGCGCGCACTAAATAAGGATTTGTCCTTGACTAATGAGGATCCTTAAAGCGAATACGAATAAAAGTCCGTGCCAAACCCCAGACCTTATTAAAGGCTTCCAAGGGCTTATTCGACTGTCAATCTATCTTCATCGAGCGGGTAAATTTACCTTAATAGGTTGCTTTGCTATCCCCACGTATTCAGAATATAACTCTAATGATGCCAACAGCAAGTGAGCTAGAAAGATATAATGAGTCGCTTCAGCAGTCAGCGAGGGGCAAGGCTCGAAAGGTCTCTACCAGGTGAAGCTAGATGAAAATATGCTTGTTTATTTTATGGAAGCTTGCCCGTAGACGTACACTTCGTATGCTTCTGCGCTCTACTTTTGCTGGCTTACTCCTTTACTTTATGGCGTACTTCGGGGACTATCGCACATGACAGGAGCTGGTTTGCTAGCGGACTTCTTTCCAGACCAGAAAACTGACTTATAGATCCTTTTCTTTTGGTTTACGAGTGAAATCACCTGATCTAGCGAAAAAAACGTGGTTTTGAAACACCTTTGAATTTATCGTTTATTCTTTAAGGAAAACCAATGATATCGGCTTTTTCTGAGACAGTTTTTACTGTTACTGATCCGAGAGTGAATCAAAAAAGGAAGAAGTTACCTTTAAGTAGATAAGCCAGTCAGCGCCTATGACTAACTACTGGTTACTCTGTAATCTCTTTCCTTTCTTTCAAAGAATACACCAACACCAAGGAAGGCAATCCCGCAAAGGATTGTTTAGAGTGCAATAGCTAATTGGCAAGCTAGTTCCGCCCGAGGAAGCAGGAGCAGCAGTAGCTGCTGAATTACACTAGGGGAAATGAAAAGTCTAACTTCAAAGTCAAATGCGTTAACAGAAATGAGAATAAAGACTCTATTCATATTCATCCGAGACAGCTACTCGAGGCGGTCTATCTGATGAGCTTTCTTTTAGGAAGTGATTGTAGCTGGACTAGTGCCGAATCTCTTGTCTGTTGGAGGTGATTTTCTTGCGCCCTTCTCTCTTTGTTCCCGTCTTAGTTCTATGCCGCATGCTCCAGTAACCAGTAAAAGATCAGTCTGCCAATGTGGATCGGCAGTGTGGTCTTTATAGTAGGGAAGTTGGTCTATCCGGTCCGGTAAAAGACTTAAACCCAACAAAACAAGGGCCGACCTATCCATAGGCTAAGGCGCAGGAGTCTTCTTGCTTGAGCTTTTGCTGTAAAAAGGAAGTGAGAGTGACTAGGAGTAGGACTTTGTTTAGGCTTTCCTTGCTAGGTTAAAGGGCGTCTTAGCAATTGAAGAAGAATCGACTGCTGGAGAAAGGTTTTAAGGAAGTTAATCAATAGGAGAAGGTATCTTATGGCTTAGGGAAGGCCCCAGCTCTATGATTGATCTAGGATTACCCGAGACTTCAACATACATGTTTGGCAGCGGCAAGGAGTGTTTTTGACTTTCAAAAGAAGTGACGAGATTTCAACCCACCAACTGAACCCTTTGCGGTAGCCGGTGTCGGCTAGCAAGTTTTGGTAACACAGGTATGGCTCCGTCCGAGGATCAGTTATAGCGTAGGTAGTGACTAGATGAATTGACGGTCCGGCCCTCATTCCAGCGAGGAGCGACTCATTGGAGCTTCGTTCACGTCCTTGTCAGGGGTAGGCGTGTTTTTTCATCGATATTGGGTTGGTGGTAAGTCAGTCAGGAAAGCCGGGTGTGGCGATCCGATCAACGAAAATAGGATGATAAACCTTTGACGAGTATTCTCCTAAGTGCACACATAACAAAATTGTCAGCAGAAGAAACAAATATATCGGTATGAAATCTATTAGTATAGGAAAAAGTCTTCATTGGCTAGTTTTAATCCCCCAAAAAGGGGAGTTTAGTGTCCCACGGGCGTAATAAAAGTCTTTTTATAGGCGGCTTCCTCTTGAACTTGGTGGCTGAATCTCCTAAAGGAAGGGAAGTCCCTCAGGGAGAAGCTTTTGAGTTGGGGAGAAGTGTACCGCCCTCGATCAAACTCGAAATTAATTGCATAAGAGAAGAAAAGTTCACAGAAAGAACGAAGTGCTCGACCGGAAGGGAGAGGATGGGAAGTAGTATGTCCGGTTCACTAGGTTCTACCACTGCAGGGCTCAATCATGTTAGTTGGGCTATATGCTTAACACATGCAAGTCGAATGACGTTTTCTTGGAAACGGGAGTGAACGAAGGACCAACGAGGATTCAGGAGGAGTTGGGGAAGAAGCGGGGTAGAGTAATTGGTCAACTCATCAGGCTCATGACCTGAAGACTGCAGGTTCGAATCCTGTCCCCGCCTAATCATCTGAGGCCGTAGTCAGCCTCCATCTTTCAGATTCGTAAGTAACTCAGTGAGTGCTTTCCTTTTCCCATGTCTTTCTTGATTGGTAAACCCAACCAGCGATTTACAACAAACAAGTCTTTCCTCTCCCTATGGTCGAGATACTAGTAACCTCTTGTTGGGGGAAGCAGTTAAAAAATGAACCAAAGCAAATGAAATTCGAATGGCTATTCCTCACGATTGCTCCTTGTGCGGCGGACACCATTAACAGTCCGCTGGATCAATTTGAGATAATCCCATTGATTGATATGAAGATAGGTGACTTGTATTTCTCATTCACAAATCCCTCTTTGTTTATGCTGCTCACTCTCAGTTTGGTCTTACTGCTGTTTCATTTTGTTACTAAAAATGGAGGAGGAAAGTTAGTACCCAATGC
>Ga0315911_1000061_pt1 | contig 23856 bp, 18 predicted proteins | sample Edanod1MG_FD_207737 | JGI IMG/M metagenome (GOLD analysis project Ga0315911, IMG submission 207737) | Root nodule microbial communities collected in Santa Monica, California, United States - Edamame nodules 1 | ecosystem: Host-associated > Plants > Roots > Nodule | place: USA: California... | reverse complement strand
TGAAGAATTTAAGTCAAAATAATAATAATAATAATAATAATAATAATAATAATAATAATAATAATAATAATAATAATAATAATCAAATTCAGTAAAAAAAAAAGTGGTTGGAGAAAAATACCCACACAAGAAGGATTGAAAAGACTCTAACGATTTGTTGGGAGATTTTTTTCAGAACCATACATAAAAAAAATAACATGCCCAAACATACATATCTCTTTATTATTTACACAAAAATACAACTTTACTATGTACATTGTAAATTCGGATTGGAAGGACCTAAACTTACCGTGTGTTTTTTATTTTTTTTTTCTTTCAAAAACCCATTGAGAATTTGGGTCCTCCAACTTGAATTCATAACGTAATTTTTTTAAGAAAAAATAATTTTTTTAAAGATTTAAAAATAATATAAATAAAAAATTAATAAAATTAGAGATATACATAATAAACAAAACATAATAAAGCGGTACGACACATGATCACTAATTTGGCATAGTAACTCAATTCGGTGCTAAAAAAATGAGAAATTTTCCAACCTTGGTCAAAACTATGTATGAGAAGTTAAACAAATATTTCATTGACCGTGAGACTCAAGCTGATGCAATGATTGCCTTCAGACAAGTTTACGCACTCATTGCACCAATTTCATCACTGAAGAAGAAACCAAGTCCACCACTCATTTCGTTCAACAATTTGACTGCCAAAGATTTTAGTTTCAAAGTGAGGAAAGAGTGAATTCGAGATACAGACATTCTGTGAGACTGGATCAAAGAACATGCGATTGTGGGAAGTCTCAAAAGCTACACATATCATGTGCAGATGTCATTGCTGCATGTAAGCACATCAATATAGATTACTTGCAATATGTTCATCTAGTGTAACTACGTGTCGAGTGTCTATAAAGTCCCGTTAGCAAGCATGCGTCATCATGATTATTGACTATCATATGAAGGACCACAATTATACATCAATCCAGCCATGAGAAGAAATAAAAAAATGTCGACCAAAGTCAACAAGAATACAGACTAATATGGATGAACTAGAAAGAGGTAAATCAAATCATTGTTCAATCTGCAGGCTTGTAGGTTATTAAAAAATAAGTATCCTCATCGTCCTGAAAGTTCTAGTCTAACAAATTAAATTTCTTTTTATGTTTAGTGTCAATGTATTTAATTTCACACTATATATAAATTAGAAAAAAAATTCTTCAACAAGAGTGTTTTCAACTATTTTTCTTTAATTTTATTATCTTCTTTAATATATTTTCTAATTTTATTAATTTTCTTTATTTATATTATTTTTAAATCTTTTAGAAAAAATTAATTTTTCTTAAAAAAGATCAGGTTGAGAATTCAGGTTGAGAGAATCCGAATTTCCAACGGATTTTTGATTTTTTTTTTTTGAAAAACACAGTGTAAATTGTATATATGTGTAAATGATGTGGGATATGTATGTTTGGGTATATAATTTTTTTTATGTATGTTTCTGAAAAAAAAATCTCGCTGAGAGGGTGCTGGACGCAAGTTGTGTTTGTAAGAAAATGAAGACATAAAAGCAAACCCATAACCACGAGGCAAGTCTGTACAAAGAGCAATGAAGAAGATAAAATAAGTTGCAAAAGGAATAGGTATAGGAAGAAGAGTTGGCTGACACCATGGATATTCTGTAAGGTTAAAAAGCATGGTCTGTGGAGAAAAAGGTCTGCACAGTAAGAATAAGAATGAGTCTTGGAAGGTGTTTTCATAATTTCATCGGGGACAAAAAAAGCTAACTCTAAATTATAACTTCAAGTCAACTACAATAAATCACAATTACAATCAAAAGAAAATGGACAATGTATTGTCCTAATGAATCAAAATCAGCTTCTGCATAATGCTACTATATTATACACATGAGCCGTGGTGAAATAGAACTACACAAATTGTTAGATCAATCAGCATGACTTCTTTCTTATGTGATTTCCTTATAAAAGGCACACAAATCCAGCAAATGAAAATTATTATGGATAGTTGGATATATCCCAAAATATTTAAAATAAAAGAATTGCACTGGAGTCTGTTATTATGTATATGTACTATTGCATCAAATAGAACCAAATTTTAAACCATATACAGAATGCTATTTTCATACAAACAATTCAACTATTGATGATTAAAGGAATGGAACAATAACCTATATATATCATGGGAACACAGTTTACAAAATTGGGGTGATTCATTTTGTAGGTGTACCAATGAACCAGTAGTCAAATGATTTTCTAGACTACTCATCTGCCCTCATTGTCAGAGTCGTGAAAGAGCAGTTGGAGGAGTAAATATCCTCAATTGTGGGGTGAAACCTGTTAACAAAGCTCCCAACATATCCAGCTGCTGAATTTATTTTGTCAAGCAAGCTCATATCTAAACTCTCTCCTTCTAGCACTTTCACAACCTGTCTCATACTTGGCCTAACATGAGGGTCATGATGAGTGCACAACAAACCAAGATGAAGAACCCTCTTAACCTCATCAATGCTACATTCACCCCTCCTTTTTAATCTTTCATCAAGAGCAGAACACTCTTCTCCTCTCTCCTTTAGACTCCATAACCAAGTAACCAAAGGCCTGTTTTCTTCATTTGGTCTTCTCCCACACACCACCTCTAAAATCAACACACCGAAACTGAACACATCAGTCTGAGTTGAGGCTCTCCCAGTGTGAATAAGTTCAGGTGCCATGAAACCAACAGTTCCAATCACTTGTGAGGTATGAGCAATCTGCCCATGATGGTGCATTCTTGCTAGTCCAAAATCCCCCAACCTTGCATTCATACCCTTATCAAGTAACACATTGCTTGACTTGATGTCTCTGTGCAACACCTTAACCTCCCAACCCTCATGCAAGTACAATATTCCATGCGCCACATCCTTCAGCACCTTGATTCTCTTCTCCCACCCAAAAATTGTGTTCTCATCACCATCAAATATTCTTTTGTCTAAACTCCCATTATCCATATAGTCATAGATTAAAATCAAGCTCCTCTGTTTCTTACACCAACCTCTCAATGGAACCACATTCTTATGCTTTAACCTGCCTAAACTTGAAATCTCAGACAAAAACTCTCTCATTCCATGTTCACTGTCACAAGGAATTCTTTTCACTGCAACTTGCACTCCTTGCAGAAGCCCTTTATAGACTTTCCCATTCCCTCCAAACCCAATTACATGTTGGTCTGAAAATCCTTTAGTAGCAGCATAAATATCTTCATAACTAACACGGTGTGGCCAATACTCTAGTTCCCAATCTTCAATTTCTTCTTGTTCTTCGTCCTTTCTTTTGCTCCTTTTTCTTCTGAGAAAAAGCACAAATATCACAACAGCACCACCAATGACAAACAAAACACCTATAATGATCCCTACAATAAAACCTGTTGACCTCAAAATAGACTCTTTGGAATGCACAAATGAAGGCAAATTTGTAGTGACTAAAGCATCACCAATGGAAAAATTTGTGTTACTGAAGCTCCAAGCCAAAATCTTGTGACTCTCCACAAGCTGCCCTGTTGCCCCACAAAATCCAACATACATTTCATCCAGAAGAACTTCAGAAAGATCCACAATTTCACTAATCAAGGGCCTCTGAGGCCTTTTTTGGCCTGCAGGAGCCATTGTGACATTAACTCTAGAATCCAAATATTCAATCCACACCTGATAGTTCTCACCATCATTAAGCTTCAAATCCTCGAACTCATCGTTGTCGCCGCCACCCCAAAATCCAGCATCATGGGAAGCAAAAGAAGAAAGAGAGTTTATGTCCACCCCCACATGGTTGTCATTTATGTCATTAAACTCTTGGTTGTCAAACACATCAAACTCAACGCCAAAGACATGGTTGTTGGGATCACCATTGTTGGTATAGTTAAAGAGGCCAAGATGCTGAGCAGAATTCACCCCAGTGGTGCCTGCAGAAGGTGTCAATATGAAGACAAAGCCATGGCCAGGGAGAAGGTCTTTGAAGGGTGTAATGGAGAAAATGAATGAGGTTGAGAATGGTAAAGGGGTTGAAGAAGAGTTGGAAGGTTTTGTGAGAATCTTAAAAGGGTAGAAAGCACGGCCCACAGAGAAGGTGGAACGGTTGGTGAGGGTGAGGATGGAAGATTCTATGGTGGCGTTGCCGTGTAGAAGGGTGTTGGTGGAGTTGAAGTTGGTGTTGTAGATGAACTCTGTACATGAAACTGAGGTTAGAAGAAGAAGGGTAAGGTTTGAGATGATGAAAAGAAGCAAAGAGATGAGAAGTGTAGACATTGAAGATGGAAGTGATTGTTTAAGATTTTTTTGTTGCTAAGAAGCAATATGGCAGTGATCAAAGGAAAGTTAATATGCAATCAAAGGTCAACATGAGATGAAAAGTTAGACTTTTTTTTTTCTTTTCATTTTATTATTTGTTTGTTCACACCACCAAAGAGGAATGTTTCAGAATTGAGACTCAGACTCAGTTAGCAGACATGTGGGACATGACTTCAAGAGGGATTCGGCAACTAGAATTGTGTATCACTGTTTCTTTGAAGAAATTGTGTGAATCACTTTATGATAAGGTTGGATGGTTGGACTTGGACACTTTGACCATTATGATTATGAGATCATGCACGTATACTCAACTTCTCACACAAAATAAAAAGTTCACCACATTTATACTGAAAGTTCACTACAATTCCTAAAAAAATTATCTTAAAATAACTATTATGTTAATTTTTTTAATATAAATGTTAATTATCTTTTTTTACTTATATTCTTTGCATTATTAATGATGAATAAAATTTATAAATAAATTAATCACTTTTGTAAAATTAGTATATTTTTTCTTTATTTATTGTTATTTTTTTATAAAATAATCTAAAACGAAAATTATTTTAAGATAGAGAAAGTGATATTTTATTTTTTATATTGTTGACTACTCATTATTTATTATTAATAATGTTAAATAAGCTTTTTTCATATTGATATATATATATATATATATTGCTATATATCATTAATAAATAGACAATTATAATTAATTAAAAAATGAATAATTTACTTATTTAATTTTCTAGAAGTGATTAATCAATTTTTTTTACTAAAATTAGTCATCATTTCATATATACCAATAAAATAGTACAAAAAAACAATTTTAAATTTGATCTCTGAAAAAAATGATATATTAATTTGGTAGACAGTGAGAGTGCGCTGGGGGTTGGTTGACAAAATAAATTTTATTTACTTGTCATCATATTCTTTTTTAATAATTGTACTTCAAATTTGTAAACTGTAATAATTAAACATTTATCAATATGTATTATTATTAGTTTAGTAATTTTTATCACTCAAATTTTACTGTGTTATTTGTTTTATTAAAATTTATGTCACTCCATTAATTTTTTTCATTCTTTATGAAAAAAAATTAAGATATTTATTTAACTTACCGTTTTTCTAAGATTTTTTTTTTGAAATTTTCTTTATACTAATGTTAGTAGTATAAATAAATTAAAAGGCATTTCCGAGGGAATATATAGAAATTTTACCAATGTATATTTTTATTTACTTAATATTTTTATATGTAATAAAGTATATATTTAATTCATTAACGACTCAATGTTCTATAATTAATATTTGTTTTACATAAATATAATAAATACAAAATGTTATTGAACAGTTAAAATATATGGAAAGTCAAGAAAATGGAAATAAAACAAGTTATAAAAAATTAAATGAAATTATTGTTTTAATAAATTAAAAAAATTTGAAAATATAAAAGTATCTCATAAATACTTAAGAGAAAGAAATTTTATATATTAATTAATTTAATCAACGGGAGTGTATCTACTATCTAGTAAGAAAACCATTTTAATAACTGTTATGGTTCACGACGGCGAAGGGTACAAGGGAGAGGAGAGAGAGTTAAGCAATTCACACACGCCCTTATTCGAGGAAGGGAAAACTCTTGGATTTCGTAACTGAATATCTCTTACATGCTTGTGATTACACAGTTTGTATTATTTATAGCTATGCTTACGTAACTGCCTAACAGAATCAGTTAGAGCTAACGAATACAAGCACGTGCGGGAATGAACGAATGGCTCATGCTTGCCCTAACGGCCTGGGTTGAGGTTTCATGAAGATCCATGCATGTGGTCAACGTAGTAGTCCTTCAAGTGAATGGGTGCTGACTTGACCCGAACTGATCTGGGCCGTGCTTGGGCTGGGTTGCTAGCAGCTGAGTTACTAACAATACCTCCTCCACCAAAGTCCACCTTGTCCTTAAGGTGGTAGGACTTGCAAAGGGAGGGCCATGGCTCCCACGTGGTGTCCTCTGGGGGTTCCCCAACCCACTGTGTGAGAACCATCTGTGTCGGAGGGTCGGTTGAGTCATCCATCTTTGAATCGAGGAAGCATAGTGGACGCCGTACTGGTTGTTGAGTGAGAGTTCCCAAAGGCCAGGTGTCGGTGGAAAGGGGTGGGGGACCGTGGTGAGCACGAAGAAGAGAACTGTGGAAAACGGGGTGAACCTGAGAGTCAGGTGGAAGACGCAGGCGGTATGCGACGAAACCAATGCGATCTTCGAACATGAAGGGTCCGAAGAAACGTTTGGAGAGTTTGGGGTGATGAGGGCCTGTGACAGACGTTTGTCGGCCGGGCCGTAGGCGTACATAGACCCACTGTCCCACCGAAAAGGAGACGTCGTCGCGCTTGGCATCAGCATAGCGTTTCATGGTGGCCTGAGCTTTCTGTAATTTCTTCTGGAGCTGGGAGTGGAGGGCTTGTCGGGTCTCGAGGAGAGACTAGGCGACTTCATTGTTGGTGGTTGTGGTGAGGTAATCTCGTATGGCCGATGGGGGTTTGCCATAGATAATTTCAAATGGTGTCAATCCAGTGCTGGAATGTAATGATGTGTTATAGCACCATTCTGCGAGGGCCAAGTAATGGAACCATGCTGCGGTTTGAGAGTGAACGAAGCATCTCAGATACTGTTCGAGGATCCTATTCATCACCTCCGTCTGTCCATCGGACTGGGGGTGATAGGCTGTGCTGAGTCGCAGTTGGGTGCCAGAAAGTCTGAATAATTCACGCCAGAAGTTGCTCAGGAATATAGGATCACGGTCGGACACGATGCTTCTGGGGAAACCGTGAAGTTTGCACACAATGTTCAGGAAAAAATTAGCTACCTTGAATGCGGTGAAGCTGGTTGGTAAGGCTCCTAAGTTTACCCCCTTTGAATATCGATCAACCACAACGAAGATGACGGTGAAGCCATTGGAGGAGGGGAGGTGTGTGATGAAGTCCATAGAGAGGTCTTCCCACACCCCTGTAGGGATTGGTAATGGCTGCAGGAGGCCCGCCGGGCGTTTGGACGAGATTTTGTTTTGCTGACAGACGGAGCATCGTTTGATGAAATAGCGAACGTCATCCTTAAGGTTTGCCCAGAAAAAGTTGGATTGGATGTGGTGGGTGGTCTTTGCGATGTCGAGGTGGCCACCCAAAGGCATTGCATGGTATTCAGATAATAAGCTAGGGATGCAAGGATTGTTACTGTGCAACCAGATTCGTCCCTTAAACAAGATTAAATTGTTGCAGAAGGTGTAACCTGGGTAGCTAGCTGGGTTAGAGAGAATCGAGTGCTTGAGTTGTTGGAACTCCGGGGTGGATTCTAACGACTTGCGGATATCACTAAGGAAATCCAACTGAGGGACTGAGAGGATGAGTAGCTGCGCCGTGGGTGGTGGAGCTCGAGAGAGAGCGTCAGCCACTACGTTGGTTGCTCCTGCCTTGTATTGTATGGAGTAGTCATACCCCAAAAGATTTGATAGATAATAATGCTGCTCTGGAGTTTGTATGATTTGTGTCATCAATTCTCGAATGCTCTTATGGTCTGTGAGAATCGTGAATGGACGACCCAACAAGTATTGTCTCCATTTACGCACAGTTGCAACAATGGCGTGGAGCTCACGAATATATGTGGAAGCCTGGGTTAGTCGAGGACTGAGACCCTTACTGAAGTAAGCTAAGGGGTGTCCTTTCTAGGTGAGGACGGCGCCGATAGCCATCGCGGAGGCATCCGTTTTGATCACGAAAGGTTCGGCAAAGTTGGGTAGTGCTAATACCAGAGCGTTAGTCATGGCATACTTGAGCTGAATGAAAGCTTCTTGGGACTCAGTGGTCCATGTGAATGCATCTTTACAAAGTAAGCTTGTGAGGGGAGCTGCAATGGCGGCATAACCTCGTATGAATTTTCTATAAAAGCCAATAAGGCCTAAGAAGGCGCGTAGTTCCCTGACGGACGTTGGGGTAGGCCATTGCACCATAGCTTGGATTTTCGAGGGTTCCGGCGTGACTCCATTGCCTGAAACCATGTGCCCCAGATATTCAATGGTTTGTTGCGCGAATAGACATTTAGATTGCTTGAGATAGAACTCAGCGTTTTGCAGTGCTTCGAAGATAGCCTCTAAGTGTTGGAGATGGGATGACAGGGAGCTGCTGTAGACCAAAATGTCATAAAAAAAAACTGTGACAAATCTTCGTAGAAAGGGCTGCAGGAAGTGGTTCATGGCGGATTGAAATGTTGATGGGGCATTGCTAAGCCCGAAGGGCATCACGAGGTATTCGAAGTGGCCATTATGTGTTCGAAAGGCGGTTTTCTCCACGTCTGCTTCATGCATCAGAATTTGGTGGAAACCCTGCCAGAGATCGAGTTTGGAGAACCAAGTGGCCTGTCCTAGCTCATCTAACAGCTCGTCGATCATTGGTATGAGAAACCGATCGTGAATAGTAACTGCGTTGAGGGCCCTGTAATCAACGCATAGCCTCCACGTACCGTCTTTCTTCTTTACCAGGAGAACCAGTGAAGAATATGGACTGGAACTGGGTCGTATGAGGCCAACTGAGAGGAGATCGGAGACTTGCTTCTCAATTTCATTCTTTTGGAAGTGGGGGTACCTGTACGGCCTGACGTTGATGGGGGCTGTGGCGGGTTGTAGTGTAACGCGGTGAACCACTTGACGAGGTGGTGGTAGTCGTGAGGGAGTCTGGAACAGATGGTTGTATCGGAGAAGAAGATGCTGAATGGAAGGGAAGGGATGTTGGGCCAGGGCAGTTTCGGGTGTGGTTACGGGTCAGACACTGAGCTGATAAAAAGCTGAAGTGGCACCTGTTTGAATGAACCGCTTCAGTTGGGCCGGGGATACGGGTTCGAGCCAAATTGCTGAGTCTGCTGTTAACGACACCTCCTGGCCATGATGAGTGAAGTTCATGATACGTGATGTGTAGTCCGTTGTTATTGGGCCTAACTTCTTCAGCCAGTCGACTCCCAGGACGGCATCAGCTCCACTGATTTGCAAAAGGTGGAACGAAACGGAAAATGGGTGGCCCTGGATCGTGACTAACGTCTTAGGGCAGACTTGATTGCAATCCAAGGTGGAACCATTACCAACTAACACTTGCAGAGGCTGAGTGGATTGAATTGGAAGTTTCAGAAACTGAGCAATGCGTGGTTGAAGGAAGTTATGAGTACTTCCGCTATCAACCAAAATGGTGAGTTGTGCGTTCTTCACGGAGCCAAAGATTCTGAAAGTGTCCGTTGACGGGGAACCTGATAACGCGTGAAGGCTAATATGGGAGCAGTTTGAATCCGCAGATGGCTCGTTGTTGGTATCGATGGAGGTAGGGAGAGCTTCCTCGAGCTCTGAAACGCTCACGTCGGGGTCAAGTTGTTGATCATCAGCGATGAGGAGCATGACTCGTCCTTTACAACGATGATTAGTGTTCCACTTCTCATCACAATTGTAACATAGCCCCTTTTCTCGTCGGAAAGCTATCTCGGCCGGGGAACGTTGCACGAATGGAGGTTTAGCTTTTGTAGTGGGGTTGGGTGTGAGAGGTTGAAGCGGAGTGCGAATACGTTTGAGAGGTTGCATAAAGTAAGTTACTGCCTTGTGTGCTCTGTCTGTGTTTGTATTATAGTTAAATTGTTATGTGATTCTTACTGCTGTCTGCTGTTTCATGAATGCTTGTCCCAAAATACTTTGAACACTGGCCATTTTCATGCACTTTTGCTGGAATGGTCAAATTATTAATGGAAATTTTTTAAAGTGCGATTTAAGTTAATTGGGATTTCCATGCATCGTGTACTTTAAAGTTTATGAACCAGTCATGGCAGAGTGGATGGGAGGGAGTTGGAAATGTTGGTAGCCTGATATTAACATTTCAGAAGACAGTGAATTTTATTACATAATAATGTTTCCGGTAGGAATCGTTTGGTTGCTTTACTAACTAAATATAGATGAGTGTTAATGTTGGCTGGTGTCCACTCTCCTGGTTTTGTTAAAGAAAAGAAAATGGTCAATGAAATTTGATTGTGTAGAATATAGAATGTGTGTGACCAGATTTTGCGTACTAGTCATACTGGATTAATTTTGTCTTTTTTCTGTGAGTATAAGCTTCTTATATTGGTGAAGGAAGGAGTCTATGTACTCTGATATTCTTTATCATTGATTATAGTAGTCTTTTTCTTTAAATGAATAATTTGATGAGATTCTGTTATGCAGATTGGGCAAGGAACTTACAGTACTGTATATAAGGCACGGGATGTGATTAACCAAAAGTTTGTTGCATTGAAGAAAGTACGCTTTGACAATCTTGATCCTGAGAGTGTCAAGTTTATGACAAGGGAAATCCATGTTCTGCGTAGGCTTGACCATCCAAACATAATTAAATTGGAGGGCTTGATAACGTCACAGATGTCTCGCAGCTTGTACCTTGTTTTTGAGTATATGGAGCATGATCTTACAGGACTTGCATCAAATCCTGATATTAAGTTCTCTGAACCGCAGGTAATGATGATTTCTTTTCATTTACTCAAGCTCTTATATACATGGAGTTGAGATTTTTGTGCATGTGTCTGGCATAAGTATAGGAAAGTAACTATGCGTGCCTTCTACTCTGTTTTTTATAAGAAAACTCCTAAAACAGCAATATGTTTTGTATGCCATTGCCAGCTGAAATGCTACATGCAGCAACTTCTTAGTGGATTGGATCATTGTCATAGTCATGGTGTCCTCCATCGTGACATAAAGGGCTCAAATCTTCTCATTGACAATAATGGAGTCTTAAAGATCGCTGATTTTGGTTTGGCAAGTTTTTATGACCCTCAGCACAATGTTCCATTGACAAGCCGAGTAGTAACTCTATGGTATAGACCACCAGAACTTTTACTTGGAGCCAATCATTATGGGGTTGCAGTGGACTTGTGGAGCACTGGTTGCATACTGGGGGAACTATATACTGGAAGGCCTATTTTGCCAGGAAAAACAGAGGTATGTGTTTAGGAATCTATTTTCCATCATTTGTCACTCACAATAAATGCTTTGCTGCCTGACTTTCATTTGGCTTTGATGATATCATATGTTTCTATTTTATGGAAATTCAATAGTTTAGGTCGTTAGAAATTTCTTAATACAAGAAATTTCAAAGGATTTTTTTTAACTGCAGTTACATGATGCAAATGATATTGTTTCTCTATTTTAAATTACTTTCGCTTTTATTGAGTGGATTCTCTATATCTTGTGCTTTTTTTACCTTCAAGTTTATGGTTAAATAATTACTGGACTCCATTTCATTATGCATAATCCTAGGTTCCAAACTCACGTATACCAGTCTACTGTAGACTGTTGGCCTCAATTTTATAAATTGATATTAATACTAGTATTGTGTGTTAATAAAGGTATATACAAGGTATCTGAGGGTTAATTTTATTTCCTTGTAGGTTGAGCAGTTGCATCGGATTTTTAAACTTTGTGGCTCACCATCTGACGACTATTGGCTTAAATCGCGGTTGTCACATTCCACAGTATTCAGGCCACCACACCATTATAGGCGTTGTGTTGCAGATACATTTAAGGACTACCCATCTACTGCGGTAAAGCTTATAGAGACCCTACTTTCTGTAGAGCCAGCACATCGAGGGACTGCAGCAGCTGCTCTGGAAAGTGAGGTATGCTGATATATGTTTCCAAGCAAGCAATTATATAGTCTGATCAAGTGACATTCTTCCCCAATGTAATCAGTTCAAAATATTGTTTTCCATGATCACCTGCTAAAATGAATATTCTGCAGGCTAATTATTATTAAAAAAAAATCAATCTTAATTTCCTTTTAACGTTCTTTCTTTACATTTTTGTTATAGAAGCCAGTGGCATTGATTTATATTTGTATTCTACTCCATTTATTGGAAAAATGTTGGTTGTTCTTTATTTCCATGTATCTGTAGATATATGTTCTTTTACACTTTAAAAGTCATACTATTCTACATTTTTCCTTTTTCTTTTTACTTTCCATGCTTAAACAGCATCATCGGCTATTCAATACAAGGGAAGGTAATGAAATGGCGAAGTCAGCTTGCAAATAAACAAAATCATGAGATATATTTTTGGCCACTATACTTATTTTTGGTCACTATACTGCTAAGTTTGAAGTAGGAAAAAATAATCAAATTTCTCACACAATTTTGTCAAACATATTCTAGGAACCCTTTTCCTTTCTAACCTGCTAATTGGCTTGTGCTTCCCCATTGTTTGACAGTTCTTTATGTCGGAGCCTCTGCCTTGTGACCCATCAAGTTTGCCAAAATATGTTCCCAGCAAGGAGATTGATGCTAAATTACGGGATGAAGCCGTAAGGTAACTGTATAGGTTGATTGTATTTATGTTGAGGCAAAAAAAGGATATTTATTTTTAATAATTAATATTATGATAGTGGCTTCAATCTCTATAATGGAATCTGTTTGGAATATAAATTACATGGCTTAATCTGAACAATTTCAGTGTAATCAAATGGGTCTCTTGTTTATTATTGATTTGAATGTTGATATCTCTGCCATGAAGAAATATCCACCAAAAAAAGGATATTTATTTTTAATAATTAATATTTATTATTGATTTGAATGTTGATAGCTATGCTTTCTGCATCACTTGATTCATGCATTCGTTCTGAAAGGGTGCCATGTTTTGTAAGCCTATTGTTGATTGCTGATAATGACAACTAATACGTATTCATTTTTGTTTACTGTCTTAGGCAAGGAGTTGTTGGAGGTAGGGAACAAAAAGTTGCCTCAGGAGTTAGACAAGAAAAAGGACACAGGGCAAATGTCACAGCAAAAGACAATGCTGACCCAGGCTTAGCAGTGCAGGTAATCCAAACAAGTTTCAAGTTTTATTGTATGACTTGCCTCTATGGGATACCTTGGGGTTTTGTGTAAATTCTGTTTAGTGTTACTGATCATGAAATGGGGGACAAGGAATTTTTCTTTTTACTTTGAACTGTCTCTTGATTTAACTTTGAAATTGTTCATTATTTTAGGCAGATTGGATTGTTGTGAAATACAAAAAAGCTTATTAGTTAGATGATCACTAGTTCTTTTTATTACAGTCAGCCAAAGGATTTTATGCCTCTGCTTATCAGTTCTTTATGTAAGACCTACCCCATGCTAATTATCCTGTAGTTGTGTTAGAACACCTAAACCATTTTGGGTTGTTGCTACTTGTAACTGGCATTTGAGTTTTGAGTCTAATGGTATCTCTGTTTTTAATAATAAGGCAAAGAAGAGAATCCGTGGGTTTGAAACAGTTTGGTGTATTAGTGACTTGCTAGTTCTAACACTAAAAATTGCAGACTTGTATGCCTAGTGCCTATTGCTTATTTCATAAATAACTTTTTGTAAAACTGAACATGCTTTAAAATAGTGAAACTAAACCTTATATACTAAACTTCTAAATATTCTTTTGCTCTTTTCACATATGTTGTTTCAATTGTCCTACTTTCTATTATCTCTTCTTCCACATAGGCTTATCTTACTGTTGTCTTATGCAGCAAGGACACAGTTCCAGCTCAAGGAACCAAAGTGAATTATCAAACCCTCATAGAGGATCGGTGTCTGGAATTCTGGTTTTCCCTCACAAACAGTCAGAAAAAGAAATGAATGATAATTTCTCTGGGCATCTTTATAAGAGGCCTTCACATTCAGGCCCATTGGTTCCTGGTTCTGTCTGGGCAAAAGGCAGGAAAGAAGTTGATGATGTGCCTCCTGTTTCAAACAGAGTGAACCTATCAAAACTATCTGGGCTAGTGGCATCTAGGACTTTCTCTGAAGATCAGGAGGTTAAACCAGTTTACTCGAACCACAGAAAACCAATTGAAGTAAGAAAATCCGTGGAGTCCACTAATGGAACAGAGTCGAGAAGAAGGCACGATCAAAAACAGATTGTTGATCTCAATCAAATTGAAAGTAGAAGGGTCCCAGCTGAAAAATCAACTCCGGTTAGTTGTTGTTATTTTTTTATTTATTAATTCTAAATATTTGGTAGTGCAAGTCTACACTAGGCATCAATAAGGATCTGGAGTCTCTCGTTACATGATTGAATATTGGAGAGAGAGAGAGAGAGAGAGAGACAAGTTTTATCGAGTGTAGGGACTAGGGACCTCTTGATTTCTTATACAGTCTACTATTTTTATTCAAAATTATCCATATTTTTATCTTTCTATCAGGACACTCATGCTCTCCTGTTATGTAAGAACAGGAGGCAATTCAAATCCCTAATGATATCAAAATGATGGTCTTTTATTTCCCCAAATTGTCACAGTTTTCTAGAAATTTGTTCTCTTTTTATGAAATTCTCAAGTTTCCCATCTTTTTTTAAGTACCTACCGGTACCCTATTAGTTGAATGTAACTTTTATAGGTGGATAGGTCACTGATTATAATAAATGGAGTTCAAATTCCAAACATTTATGGTTTGAAATTAGAATCAACAATCAATTAATATTTGACAACTAATGACTGGCAACACTTTTTTTTTTGGCTGAGTGACTGAATATTGATGTGGGACACTTTCAGGGTGGGCGCGAGTCCATGGGAAACAAGATATACCTCTCAGGTCCATTAATGGTTTCGTCAAGCAACATGGATCAGATGCTCAAAGAGCATGACAGAAAGATCCAAGAGTTTTCAAGACGAGCCAGAATTGACAAGTCAAGAGCAAGAGGTGAGAAAGTTTTTGCACAGCGGAAGTAGTCGAATTAAGATAACTATTTCGGATTGTTCAGCTGCTTACATATTTTTATGACACCATTTATTTATCTCAAACCTAAGGAGAGAAAAGAGCAGGGAGAGGAAGAGAGTGTATTCAATCTTACAGTAGCAATGTAGCATATATCATGTAAATTGCAGGCTTTATAAGAAGAGTTTGGTCTTTCTTCAACTCTTCATGTTTCACCCTTATATAAAATATAAGCAATTCAATTTATTATGTTCTTTCCACCCTTCATGTTTCACCTCTAGATTTATTGCAGTTTACTAGTTTATGTTGGTGCTCCCTTTATTTCCCCAACTATTAAGTTAGGGAGAAGAAAAGTATATCCCATGAAGTTGAGAGGGTTAAATCATTGCTGAAAAGATTAGAACCATTCACAATACGAGGAGAAAGCAGAATAAAAAGGACGCATGTAGCAGTATAAAAATAAAGTTTATGTTGACTTTAATGTAAAATGTCATTCAGATTTACCCCACCAACGAGGTGAGGGTCATGTGATGAGATTCTATATCTTTACTGAAAAGATATTAACATGGATGTTGAAAGTATGAAGCAGTTTATTCCTTCAAAGATAAACTTGAATTTAGGGAAGAGTCACCAAGAGATTTTACATACATTATCGTTTAAAATTTTGACATTGAATACTATATATTTCATATATGATATTTTAAGTTATTATTTTCATCATCTAAATCTTTTGGAACATGACGTGATTTGCCATTTATAATTCATGATTAAAAAAAAAAAACTTTGAAAACCATGATAGGGCTCAAGGTTTCACATAAAATTAATCAAGCACTCTCCTAACGTCCTCAATGTCAATGGTGTGTCAACTTCATCAAGGTCTCTATACAATTTGTCACTGTCCATTAGGAACAATACCCACATGTAACCGGTGTCTTATCTGCCACAATAGGTCTTTTCCCACATATCATTTCTAAAACTAATATTTCAAAACTAAGCATCAGGGATGGTTGCCAAATTCTATCTAGTTGTGGAGTTATATATGCCTCTCAGTCCCTGTTACTCCAGTTGTGTCAAGCAACTCTCCCATGTGATGCTGCCTGGCTTAGCCTAAAATCCCCCAATATTGCATTCTTGTCTTTGTCAAACATCAATTTCCTGCTTTGACGGTCCTCTGCATGATTTGTTTAGAAAAGTAGTTAATATAGGAATACTAACATTGACCTTTTTTGAGATTAACATTAATTATCCTTAGGAAATTGCAATTCTGTTATTTTAAGGATATTTTGTGTGTGGTCCTTACAAAATTAAAAGGGGATTGTTAATTAATTAATATGAAAGTGTCCACCAGCACCAGGCACTAACAGTCTAACACCATAGGGTTGGTGCATGGTCACAAATCAATACCAAGGCCATGCGTTTGCATTTCATTGAACAAAAGTTAAATAAAAAATTGCAAAGAATATCTGGTCAGCAAGGCATCACCAAAATGTAAAGTTTTAATTGCTAATATGTTCAAAAGTTTCCAGAAAATCCTACGTCCATTTCTTTCATCCAATAAAACCCCAGGAAAGTTTACAACCATAGTAACACTGACCTGTGAATTAAAAAAACTATCCATACTAGGTAATGGTAGTTATGACCACTGTCCAAATCCTCTTCCTAAACCATCAGTTTTTTCGTCATTTCTACCAACCATCAGTTTTTTCATCATTTATAGGAATTAGTCCTGGGCTCCGGCCATGAGATATCCCGGATTAAAAAAAAAAATAAATACCTAAATGTATTTTTAATCCCTTAATTTTGGAATAATTTTGTTTTTAGTAATTAAAATTAATCTTTTTAATCTTTATAATTTGAAAAAAGCTTGTTTAAATCCCTCTGTCCTAAATACTGCTGAATGTTTCACTTACTAATTAAGTAAGAATTACAATTCTTTTGTATGACACTAGTTTCCTACCCGTGCGATGCACGGATCATTAGCATTTTAGAATAATTTATTATCCAATTTTTACACAAAAGAAATAGCCAGACATTAAAGTGATGGTTAACTATTTTTTTTCTTAATCATAATTTAATTCGAATATTATCATTGTTATTTAAAGTTGATGTTAATTTCCATGTAGTAAAATATTTATTTTATTTTATATTTAGATTGATAAAGTTTCAAATTTATTCTTAAATATAATGCCTTATGATTTTATAATGGAACACGACAAAAGTTAACCTATTTATTCTGATACTATACAGTACACATTAAAAATAATTAGTCTATATTTGAGAATTTCATTATAGTAACATTCAATTCAACACGTTAAATATAAATTTTGTTTATTGTTAAATATAAAAAGAAAAAAATTGCTTAATACTATGGTGAAAGAAAGGTTAAAATATAAATTATAAGTCATATTTAAAAGTTAATAATTCCATATATCTTATATCTTTTGAAACACATCATTTTGTATACAAATTTTCTATTAGACGAACTCTTGATAATCTTCCTCACAAATCAAAATCTTCAAATTTGAGTTACTCTATGTTCGTAAAAAATACAACATATAATTAACAATAAAAAATATAGTTGATAACATAATTACGTATATTCAAACCAATTACCACAATAAGTAATGGTAGAACAAAAATAGATAAATCAAGATAAAAAGAGAGCTTCTTGTTATGAGTATTTAAAAAAAGATTGTAATCAAAATTATAATAACAAATTTTTTCGAAAGCATAGATTAGTTTATCTAAATTAAGCTAATTCCAAGGCTAATGGTCTAATGCTATGCTTCCCTTAATTTAAATGGGTATGAAACTTGAAAGTGTTAATCCATGCGTATATGTAGATAGATTGATTTGAATTTACATCCAGGAACAACAAATAGGAGAAATTTCTTATCATATATTCATAATATAGATTATGAAAAATTTATTGATTGCGTTGCCATTACGTGTATCTTAGGAGATAAAGTGAATAACTGAAAATTGCAACTTGAAGTGGACTAAGGATGTATCCTTACGTTTCATCAGTGTAATATTTTGTAATAACGTAATAATTTGACTCCCATGTATTTTTCTTGTTAGTTTTCAATGCAGCAGTGTTTACACTTATGCATTTTGTTTGGCAGTAGATAGTTTGGTAACATTTCAATTTTGAATAATCAATTTTTTTGGAAGGCAAGATATATTATTGAATTAATGAAGACACAAAGTCCAGCACAAGTGGTGTTGTTGTATGGTTACATGTAAAGAGCTACAAAATGCCAAGGCTAAAACAGATATCATCAAAAGATTCCACCCATGCATGACTAAAGACCACCTAACTGGCATTAAAAATGTAGAAGCTAAAAAAATTTAGAACTTCAAACAGCCATGGTACAGTCATGTAGAGATATATTTTGGAGTCATACAGTAGTAAAAGGTTTTAGTCAGATGACAAAAACCTTACTTTGTTTTGCCAAGGCTCACCCTCCATCGATATTCACAGTTTAAAATGACAACACAAATTTCATTTGAAGAAGTGAAGAAAGATCATTAATACTTTTAACTCAAGACCCATGAATTAAAAATATTTAACAACTTACCAGGCATTGTAGTTTGCACGATTTTTTCTTGTGACTTCAACGTTAAGTGTGTTGCTAGAACCAAATGAAGAATCATATTACAGTCACATATATAAGACAAAAGAAAGGTTTAAAAATTTGACATTTTAAACTTAAGATGGTCACATAGACTTGAACAACTTAGCTTCATGCCATAACTTAAAGGTACAATTGTATCTGGCAGGCTCTAAACATGACACATGAAAAATCACTAAGAAATTGTAAGGATATTTATCAAGAGCAAATGAACATTATAAATGCCAGGCATGCAAAACATAAGAAAAAAGGTAAAGTGATGTGTCCTAAGCAAGCATAAGATTATAGTAAAGTTGACTAAAAACACTGTTCTATCTGTAACATACTGACGAAGCCCAATTTAATCAAGAGCCATTGACCCTTTAACCCATCAAAATCAATTCAAGTCAAATACCCATGACCCATAGTGACAATCCAAACCCGTTTTTGAACCCAATTCCCATTAAGCAAAGACAAACCCTATAGCTACACGGTTCCCTCTTTCCATTTAACACACATCCCACTTTCTTCAATTGTCTATTCCCTTTGTCCCACAATCCTCTATACTTTTTATTTTTAAAACCAAGTATTTCTAGACAGAAAGTAAAAAATTAATCCCTTAGAATATTAAAATTCATTAGGGTATGAGGACGTTGCTACGTGCACCTAGCAAAATTGCTGATACACCCAACAATTGCATGATTTTCCCGTGTTGCCCTTCTATAAAAGGGACACGGATTGACTAATTTGAAATGTTTTTTTTTCTTCAAAAATATATTTTATGAATTAATTTAAAATTAATGGTCCAAGCAAGAGTTAACTTTCATGTTATTAGCACGACACTCTAACCAATTAAACAAATAAGTTAATTATGTTATAAAATAAATAATGTTACTATATATAACACTAAAATTTCTAATGCATATTTAATGCGTATGTAAATTTAAATAATAAATTTTGTGATAATTAATTTTGATATAACACTAAAATGAAGATCCTTAGCGAACAAAGCCATGATGGTTACTCTCTACATAGAAACGAGACATGCTCAAGTTGAAAAGTTGTAATAGTGAATTCACACAAATATTTCATCATTGGCTACAATTTCATCTATTTTAAATCTTTTTCTATCATGAATTATTTTTTTGACAAAATAAGGTTGTGCAATATTATAAAAAATAAAAAATAAAAATTTAACTATTATTTAACTAATAATATGTTGGAAACGAAGTTGTAAATCATGAACGATTTCTTCCAAAGGCGTGTTTTGGCACTATACTCATACGGATTAAGTTAATCCGTATGAGTTATATGAATTATGTGATCAGTATAATTCATAGGGATTAACTAATAATTGAGTTATACGAATTACATAATTCGTAAAAACAAAAAACACTTAAAGAATATTTTTTAAATTTTGTTTTAATGCTAAGTGCATAAAAGCAATATGCCTGATGCACCTAGCAACACCCGAACTACCACACACCAAGGTTAAGGGCCCAAAATCCTCTATACCCAATCAACTTTCATTGTGACCACAAGCCACCGCCATTTCCTCATACAGTTCAACCGTGTCTCAACAAAGCTTCTCACTCTCCCAGCTCGAGGCATAGCAATCAGCAAAGGGAGTCATTTTAATACTATTCTCGGTTAAAGCAGAGCATGGGAAGAAGCAAAAAAACATAGCAATTGAATAAAACCTCAAATGGAGAAATGAAGGTGACTGGAAGCTGCAACACACAAGACCCTCCTGCAGTCAACTATCACGCTTGGCTCAAGGAGGAGAGCAAGACACCAACAATAAATGGAAGCCACCGCAAGAGAGAAAGGGGGTGAGAATTTTTACTTCTGTAAAGGGAGAAAAGGGAATTGCAAGGAGAAAAACTTGTTGTAATTTTCAGGGCTTGAAGAATTTAGGTGTATTTTGGCACTGAGCTATTAATAGTAGGCAACACTGATCTTAATTATCTGTGTAAGTGTAAGTTCTCATTGTGCAATCTCTATGTGAGGAATATGTTCCATGTGGTTGATTCTTCTGATTTTCCCTGAATCATCCTCCCTTTTTTTTTTTTTTATTGCTTTTGAGTTGTTATTAGTTTTGGTTTGTTTGTTGTTTGCTACTATTGCGATTTATTCGGTTATTGCCAGTTACTTGTTTGATAAATATCTAGACTAGTTGATTTGGCTAAACCTCAGGTCTTCAACACTGTCCTTTGATTGATTGTGTATATGTTCTCTGTATGTCTGAGTTGAAGTTTATTTACCGGTTCAATAATATGCATATGTTTATGAGGGATTTATGATGAGTGGATCTCTGTTTCTTTGGCTCTCGTGTTCTATTCATTACTTTTACCTCTTGGTGTGATTTTAGCTCTCTACGGTCTCATAGTTCAGACCAAAATACATATATGTAGAGATTGATAAAAATGCTTTTGGTTCTCGGTATTGTTAGTGTTCAATGACTAAGTTAAAAGAAGGGACATCAACATGTTCTACTCCATAAGTCTGGTTTGGTTTCACAGCAATAGCAATTACGTTGTTAATGATTATTTAATGATACACTGTTGCACCACTCCACTGCATTTATTTGTCTTTGATTTTCTTTTCTTCATTCCTTGTTTAATCCAAGTCTCGACTAGTTTTGCCTTGTCTTTTCTTTGCTAAGTTTCTGTCTGCATTGTTTTGAATCTTGATGCATTATTTTGTCAACTAGCTTTGATTCTTTTTTAATTTGGTCTTGTAGCATTTGCTGCAGTGGGATAAAAAGTTGAGATTTATGCAAAAGGCATTGCAGTTGGAATGATAATGTAAATAGGCAATATTGATAAAAAAAAAAAAAAGAAGAAGGAAAGTTAACAATTATAACTTAATTAGATAACAATAATATTTCATAACCAAGTATTTACAATTTAATTTAACAAAATGGCATTAAAGAATTCGCTTGGGTGTATATCTTTGGCAATTTCATATTTTAGGACCTATAAGTTGTGACAACATGGAAATCCTAAATTTAATATAAAAAATAAAAAAACAAAACATTAATTCTCTTTTTTCAAAAATAATTACAAAATTTGAAGCTTGTTAAAAATAAAATATTTTTTATCATAATCTTTTTATGTTAGATAAATATTTTAAAAGTTAAAATTAGTTTGCTAGAAGTAATTATCTTTATGACGAACTTAATAGAATGACTTTCCGTATGTATAATCAACTCCGAAGTCAAATTTAATTCCAAAGGTCATTTTGTTTTAAAAAATATTTTTTCGTAGTTTGCCTTTTGATAAATTATGGTAGTGATTCCTTTGTTTTTAAACTTATTATTTTACCGGCCTACCGTGACCCTGGATGCCCCAACAGTGAAGAAAAGTGGTATATTTCTTGGGCTCTAGACCCTTAGTGACAAAATTTTTCTTGAGGTGATTTGGTAGCTGATTAATCATGTGAAGAGGTTGTTCTTGGGGCATCACTTGCAATGCCATCTCTTGTTGATGTTCTTGGCAATGCTGCAGATGTTGCTTATCAAAAGCTTGATGATCTGAAGAAGATGCCTTTTTACTTATCGGAGATTCTGCCTTAAAGGGGGCTCCGTTTTGCTTGAAAGAGGTAAAACAGTATTTTCTCCTACTGACTTTGAGCCGTCCCCCTGCGTTTGAAAATCCACCACATTTTTATTTATTTAGATAATTCAACTAAAATTAATCTATCATATTATCAAAGCCAGTTCATAAGAAATAGTGAAATATTATCAATTTGTAGAACTAACAATTTGGACAATATCATTTTCAAACTTAATAAGGAAAACAAAAGAGTGAGATTTCTTGAACTTTAAGAGACTACTACTCTTGGGGTTTGTCAAAATCTCATTGGCCATGAAGGAAACATTTCTCGTGTAATTGTAGGCATGCCTGTGAATAAAGGTGAAGAATCACAAAAGCAAACTCTCAAGAGGATCACCAAGTTCAAAGAGATGAAGACTACCAAAAGACAAAGACATGAGGACCTTCAATTATTATTAAAAAAAAAAAGAAAAAGAAGGCAGAGGAATCTAGTCTAACTAACTTTCATCAGTTATGGAATAGGTAAAATCATGCAAAGGAAGTTAGATTTTAAGATTGTAACTCCACGCCATGAATGTCTATTGTCTTAGAATCTATGAAGCACGGATACCGAACACAACACGGACACGGATACCTGGACACCTGTAATGTCCAAAACATAGAACGTAGTACAGGTGTCGTGTCGATGTCGAATATTGACACGGACGCATGTCGGATACCGGACACAACAAGGGACCGGAGTGTCCGTACTTCATAACTTAGAATCATTATGGTATAAAAAATGGTAACCCCCTGCAAATTCTTCATACGTATTCAAATGCTCTTATCCTTCACCCCCTAACACCTATGTTTTCTCTATGCTTTTGGAGAGAGTTAGTTATCCAACATGTTTTCTCATATATAAATATAAATCACAGTACAAAAACAGGGATAAATATAAATTTTTTTAAAAATATAGGAATCTGTATTCAATAAAAATCGTTATCTGCAGAAATCCCTCAGTCACCGTGATAAAAAGGACTACCACGCATAGATAAAGCAACAAAGCAAAATCCCATCAAAACTTAACCGCCGCGAATGCTAGTCTTGAAGGCTGAGAAAGGTGACTGAGGAGTAGAATATTTTAAAAAATGTCGAGTTGAAGCAGAGAATTTCAGCGGGAAGGAGATGAGCATGTGATTAGGTTAAATTTCATTAATTCTTTTATAACTAGAAATAATATTCGATTTTTTTACATTAATTATATTTTAGTTCGATTAATCTATAATATAATTTTTGAAATAAACAAATTGATTTTGCATTTTTGTCATCAAACACCATATTACATGTTTGTTTTCCTTTCAAAATATTCATTTTGACGATTTTCTGTGGAAAGATGTTTAGGCAAAGGGAAAAAAACAAACCTTTTTTTTTTTCAAATCATAGGAATTAAAAGATTAATTTTAAAATCGAAGGAAAAAGCAAACAAATTTTAAATTTGAAGAATTTAAGTCAAAATAATAATAATAATAATAATAATAATAATAATAATAATAATAATAATAATAATAATAATAATAATAATAATAATCAAATTCAGTAAAAAAAAAAGTGGTTGGAGAAAAATACCCACACAAGAAGGATTGAA
>Ga0315911_1000060_pt1 | contig 23923 bp, 26 predicted proteins | sample Edanod1MG_FD_207737 | JGI IMG/M metagenome (GOLD analysis project Ga0315911, IMG submission 207737) | Root nodule microbial communities collected in Santa Monica, California, United States - Edamame nodules 1 | ecosystem: Host-associated > Plants > Roots > Nodule | place: USA: California... | reverse complement strand
CTCGCCCCAATGTCGCTGCCGGCAGATCGGCTCGAACATGCGGCCGCACAGCGGATGGAAAGGATGAGTGATCCGCACCTTTTGGCGGGTCGTACCTACACAGCCTGCAGTTGGCGACTTTCGACAAGGCCAAGGTCGAGCAGGCGGTCCTCATGGTCGAGCGCTGGTTGCTCGGACGGCTGCGCCACCGCATCTTCCACAGCCTCGCCGAGGTCAACGCGGCGATCGTCGAGTTGATGACCCGGCTCAACGAGGAGCGGCCGATCCGGCGGCTTGGCGTGACCGCCGCAAGCTATTGGAGAAGATCGACCTGGCCGGCACTGCAGGCCTTGCCGGAGAGCCCTTACGTGTTCGCCGAGTGGCGGATCTGCCGGGTCAGCATCGACTATCACGTCGAGGTCCAGGCGCATTACTACAGCGTCCCGCATTGCTTCGTCCACGCCGAGGTCGAGGTGCGCGTCACTCACCGCCCGCACCGTCGAGATGGGGATACCGGCGACCTGATCGACTTTTTTTCCACAAGGGGGAGCGGATCGCCGCGCATCAGCGCATGAGCGGCAACCACAAGCACACCACCCTGCCAGAGGACATGGCGTCCAGTCATCGGCGCTACGCCGGCTGGATCGAGCGCATCCGCAAGGACGCCGCCACGATCGGACCTGCCACCGCGGCGCTGTGCAACCTGATCCTCGATGAGCGCTGGCATCCGGAACAAGGCTTCCGTGCCTGCCTCGGCATCATCCGGCTCGCCCGATCCTACGGGCAACAGCGGCTCGATGGCGCCTGCCATGCGGGCGATCGATATCGGCACGCGAACTTACGGTTCGGTCAAATCGATCCTCGCCAACAATCTTGATGGGCGTCCCTCACTCAAACCTCCGCGGACGACGCACCGATCCTTCATCCCAACATTCACGGGCCGCGCTACTACAACGTAAGCGCGAATTTCTCCGCACCTTTTGCTTTTGAGTGCTCTGATGCATGAGGTGTCCACCAAAATAGGTGGACACCTCATGATGGCAGACGATGATCAGAAACTGCGGGTCAGGCTTGTTGGCCGGAACGGTCGCCGGCGCTACGAGGCGGCATCGAAAGAGCGTCTTGTCACGGCCTGCCTTGAGCCTGGGGTTTCGGTATCGAGGCTTGCACTCGAACATGGGGTCAACGCGAACCTGCTTCGGAAGTGGATCAAGAAGCACACCGCGACCAGGTCGCTGCCGCCGTCCTCACGCCCGGCGTTCATCCCGGTTCAGCTTGAGGGGGCCGCCGATCGAGCCCTGTCGCGGCAAGACAGCGTGGCGACGGTGGATTTGCCGGCGACTTGCGATGAAGTGCGTGGTTCGGAACCCAAAGGGACTCCAGCTTTTTGTTCTCCGGCCAAAGTGAGCGTGTCGCTGCCGAACGGCGTGAAGCTCGCGCTGGAATGCGGCGATGTGGATGCATTGACGGCGATCATCGGAGCACTGGGCCATGTTCAGACTGGGCGGTGACCTGCAGGTCTATCTGCACCGTGAGCCGATCGACTTCCGGGCTGGCATCAACAGCCTTGCGGTCCTGGTCCAGGAGACGATGGCGCTCGATCCATTCACGCCGGCGGTTTTTGCGTTCTGCAATCGCCGTTGCGACCGGATGAAGTTGCTGTTCTTCGACCGGTCCGGCTTTGTGCTGGTCCTGAAGCGGCTGACCGAGGACAAGTTCCGATGGCCGCGCGGCCAGGAGGCGGTCGTCCGGCTTACGACCGAGCAATTGCACTGGATCCTTGATGGCATCGATATCGATGCGATGGTCCGCCATCCGGTGCGGCACTATCAGGTTGCCGGCTGAGCTCTCGAGTTGAGCGGTTGACGCGTCGGTACGGTTCAGATTCAAGAATCCGATGAATCGAACCGGCGATCCGAGTGTTGAAGTGCTGTTGGCGCGCATTGCTGCGCTGCAGGCGGAGAACCATCAACTCGCCGACCGCGTCGTCAAACTCGAGGAAGAACTGGCGCTGGCACGCCTGCATCGTTTTGCGCCACGCAGCGAAAAGCACGTCGATCGTCTCTTCAATGAAGCCGAGCAGGCCGCCGATGAGGATGACGCCGGCAGTGAAACGAACAATATCGCCGAACTTCCGGACACGGGCTTGCCACCCGTCGAAAACACAACGGGAAAGAAGCGCGGCCGCAGGCCGCTGCCGGCGAACCTGCCGCGTGAGCGCGTCGAGTATGACCTGCCCGACGATCAGAAGGCGTGTCCTTGCTGCCGTGGCCAGATGCATCGCATGGGCGAGGCTGTCACCGAGCAACTTCATATCGAGGTGAAGGCGAAGGTTTTACAGAACGTACGCTTCAAATATGCGTGCCGCCATTGCGATCGCACCGGAATCAACGCCCCTGTCGTGACCGCGCCGATGCCGACGCAGCCGCTGCCGGGCAGCGTTGCCACGGCCTCAACGCTGGCGTTCGCGCTGGTTCATAAATATGTCGATGGCACGCCGCTCTACCGCCTGGCGCAGGCCTTCGAACGCGCCGGCGTTCCGGTCAGCCGCGGCGCTTTGGGTCGCTGGGTGATCGGCTCGAGCGAGAAACATCTCTCCCGCATCTATGACGCCCTGAAGCTGCGGCTCAGATCGCAGCCTCTCATCCATGGCGACGAGACGACGGTTCAGGTCCTCAAGGAGAAGGACTAAAAGGCCACCAGCACATCGTATATGTGGGCTTATCGCAGCGGCAAGGGCAGTCACGAGCCCATCGTTCTTCTGGATTATCAGCCGGGCCGCGGCCAAATCCACCCGCAGGCCTTCCTCGGCGATTACCGCGGCATCGTGATGAGTGACGGCTATACCGCATGGCGCACGCTGGAACGGGCCACCCACATCGGCTGCATGGCCCACTCCCGGCGGCGCTTTGTCGATGCCCTCAGGACGAGGAAGAGGGGCGGCGGTCCGCCCGAGCAGGCGCTGCGGTTCTTCGACCAGCTCTACCGGGTTGAAAGGCAGGCGCGGGACGGATCACCGGAGAAGGGTGAAAGACAGGCCGACTGCATTCGCCGCTTCCGCCAGCAACATAGTGTTCCCGTCCTCAATGCTCTCAAGGTATGGCTCGATGACATGGCCCCGAAGGTCTTGCCTGACAGCAAGCTCGGCGACGCCGTATCCTACACCCGAAACCAATGGGAATATCTGACGCGCTACACCGGGGACGGCTGCATGCCGATCGACAACAATCTTCTGGAGCGCGACATCAGGGTTTTTGCAACTGGCAGGAAGAGTTGGTTGTTCAGCGATACCGTGGACGGAGCCAAGGCCAGTGCCGTCGTCTACAGCCTGATGCTGACCTGCCGCGCCTCACGTGTCGAGCCGTTAGCGTGGTTGCGCCACGTCCTCACCGAATTGCCTCAGCGCGCCGGCGACGCCGATATTACCGACCTGCTGCCCTTCAACTTCCACAAAGCCGCCACTGCCTGAACGGCCCGGTATCGCCCGATACTAGGGCAATCCTTCAAAACCGCCGGCGTCAACGTGCGGGGAAAATCGCGCTTACACTACAACTAGGAGATCACGCCTTGCTCACCCATCCGCCCCTCGATCAGCTCCATGCGCTCGGCCTTCATGGCATAGCCAAGGCTTTCGCCGACATCGAAGCCGGCTGCGAGGCCGCCAGCCTCGGCCATGCCGAATGGCTTGCGCCACTGCTCGAACGTGGAGCGTCGCTGCGACGCGACAAGCGACTGTCGGAGCGGCTGCAATACGCCAAGCTGCGCCATCCCGCGTCGCGCTAACCGGGCGCGTTGACGCTCTCCCTTTGAGCCGATCTAGGACTATTGCAAACCGTCCCCTTGCCACACCAGTGTTCGGCTGAGGACCGCGCGCCTTCCTGAACGACTTACAAGCTTTGTCAGCGCGCACTCCAGGATCAATTGGGCGAGCTCCATTGGCAACTCCCGGAAATAATACCCACCATAATCGAATTTGCAGTAATTGACGCACGGAATCTCGAGAATCGATGCCCCCCTTCACCTTGACGGCATACGGCAGTATGGCGATGGTCGCCCAAAGCCCGACGGCCGCCGTGAGGGCCGGCGAACGGGGTCACAAATTGCGCTCCGATCAACTACCAACGTGACCAATTGATCTCCAATACAGACGCATGTCAGTAATCATTGTTGACCCTCGGGCTGCTCACTCGGGCTGCTCAAACGTCAGCTGCAGGTGTTCGGGATGCAATGTTAACCACAATCTGTCCTCGGAAATGGCGTTGATCGACGCACGAACTCGGCCCCTACAGAAATGCTGTTTTTGAGATCCACTCTAATCCTACCTCTCCTTGCTCAAGGTGTCGCATGACGGAAGCTGCCGCGATCGACGCGCGCAGGTTTCAAAGCCTGTGGACGTCGGCCTCGTCAATTGCTTGCTCTACCGCGATGCTAATGACACTTCACCGACGTCGCAAATGCCGATCACCGATGCCACTGAAGTCAGGAGACCGGCAAGAACGCCCGAAGACAATTGCTGAGAAGCGCAAGCCACTTTGGAAGGACAGATGTTGTGAATGCATTTTCCCACAGAACCAAGCTGCCGGCTTCTTTTGCATCCCGCCTGAGGCTCCCCCTAATCGTCGCGCCCATGTTCCATGTCTCCGGGGTAGATCTTGTGACTACTGTCTGCGGGTCGGGAGCGATCGGCGCTTTTCCTACAGCCAACGCTCGATCAGTTGAGGAGCTCGAGCATTGGCTAAGCCGGATTGAGCATGATCTCGCTAAGCTGGATCGGCCGACCGCGCCACACTGCCCGAACCTCATCATACGGCAGCCACGGTTCAAGGATGATCTTGCCTGCCTCGTACGCCACAAAGTAGAGATTGTGATCACCAGCGTGGGATCACCTACTGCGGCCATCAAGCCGCTGCACGAAATCGGTTGTCTCGTGTTTGCCGACATCGCGTCTCTGCACCATGCGGAAAGGGCACTCGAAGCCGGTGCGGACGGCTTGATCCTGCTTAGCGCAGGGGCCGGGGGCCACACCGGTTGGGTCAATCCGTTTGCTTTTGTTCGCGCAGTTCGCGCCATGTTCGACGGTCCAATCGTACTTGCGGGCGGTGTCACCGATGGCATTTCGCTCGCGGCAGCGCGCTTGCTCGGGTGCGAGCTCGCCAGCATGGGTACTTGCTTCATTGCCACGCGGGAAAGCATGGCGAGCGACGCCTATCGTAAGATGTTGGTCAATAGCACGCTTGATGATGTAATGCTGACCAGAGCTTTCTCCGGACTCGACGCCAACATGCTGCGGCCTTCAATCGTAGCGGCTGGTCTCGACCCCTCAAAACTCGACGAGACTGTGTCGGAAGCCCGCGCGAAGCAACAGTTTGGTGACAAAAACTCCGGCGAAGGACCGCTACGCTGGACTGAAGTCTGGAGTGCTGGTCACTCCGTTTCAGGCGTGCGCTCTATAATGGGCGCGGCCGAGTTGGTGAAGGAGCTGGCGACGCAATATGAAAGGACCTTGGCGAGCTGGGCCTGATAAGATCATAGAATCACTTAATGTCAAGCTGCGGACGCTGCTCAAAGAAGCACGGCTTTGCGAGGGGTGAGCTGGCGCTCGACATCGACGCAGTCCGTGTTGTAATCGGCGCCCCCAGGCCTTCACCACGCATGGAGAACGCGGCGATTATCACGCAATTTTGGCCATCGAAGCGAATCCCATCATGTTTTAGAGCAGAATCCGCGGCCCAGTCGCGTCGATCCATTTCCGGAAAAGCGATCGAGGTTTTCAGTTGAGCACGACCATTTCTAAATCGAGTGCACGGCCAATTTGGATGTAAGGGCGGGATACACGGCGCCGCACCTGACGCGCCTTCATCTGCACTATCTGAGAGCCGCCATTTTTTGGATCGCTGATCGGAAGGGTCCGTTCGAAATCAAGATAGTGAAGCTTGCGACAAGAGCGGGCACATCTTTTCTTGATACGTCAACAGCTCGGATTTGTCGGAAGGAGTTTCATGTGAGATTTGTTCTTGGCGGCAGCTACTTTGCTCTGCACGCGGAGTCTGTTGTCAGGGTTTAACCCGACAATCGGTCTTAATGGATTGCGGGTGCCAGGCGAGCGTCCCTCGTGTTGGGTCGGGACTATAGACGAAGCTCGTCTTACAATTGCCGTGACTGACACAGCTCTTGCCGCAGCGAGTTTCCGCAGATTTCAGTGATGCGTCCACGGTCCAGTCTGGCCGGCCGATAAGGATGGCAAGCCTCTACCACATGTCTTCGTCGGTCGCGGCTGCCACGATGCGGTTATCCTTACCCGCACACCGAAAGCAGCCATGCGGCACGAAATGCGGATATGGATTGCTATCCTTTCACACTGTCGATCGAGTGGACGGCGATCCGTGGCGAAAGCTCACCTTCCCATCGGCGAGTGAGATCAGCCGGCTGTTGGCGATGGCGCCGCCAGGCGTGTGATCGCGTCGGGTTCGGCACGATCTATGAGGATGGCTTTGACTTATTGTAGTTCACGAATGCGAACCACGCCCGGTGACTACCCGGCGTGAGCGGAGCGCTACGGCGCAGTGAATCGCCTGCCGGCGGCTCCCACCTTTCTGAACGTTGGCGCAGAACTGGGCAATCGAGCGCACACAATTGCTGGTTGCAGCTGAACTACCGATTTCGATTACCCGCTGCAGATCTGATTACACTGCCTTCGATAGCGCCTCTTTGCAGCCGCCGTATTCGGGGGGCATGGAAGGCTTTCGCGCCAAATGCGATCCATTCGGATTAGGCCGCGAACTCGCCGCCCGTGATATCGATGGTTGCGCCGGTGATAAAGCCGGCCATCGGCGAGGCAAGAAAGAGTGCGACGTGCGCCACTTCTTCCGCGGTTCCAAAACGGCCGACCGGAATGCGGCTGAGAGCGGAACGGTTGACCGCGGCTTCAGGCGGCCCAGTTAAATCACTGAGGATCCGTCCTGGAGCGATACAATTGACCGTAATGCCGTGGGGAGCCAAGTCCCGCGCAGCAGCGCGGGTTAGTCCGACCAGCCCAGCCTTCGACGCAGCATAATGCGGCCCTGCGATCAATGGCATAGCACGGCCTGCGAGTGACCCAATGTTAATAATCCGCCCATAGCGTTTCGCAATCATTTCTGGCGCCAGGAGCCGTGTGAGAATGAAGGGGCCTTTGAGATTGACATCGATGACCCGCGCCCATTCCTGGAGCGCCATCTGCGTAAGCCAGGGTACATCCTGGTCCGCACGCTTGGGGGAAATGCCTGCATTGTTCACCAAAGTCGCAATCTCGCCCCAACGCGCGCGGATGCGTTCAACAAATCGTTCCACCTCGTCTTCTCGCGTCACGTCGACCGCCTCAGCATAGAGCCGGTCTTCCGGGCAACTAAGACTCTCAAGCGCTCGCTCCACATGCTCTCCTCTCGTGGCCACAAAGGCGACCTGATACCCATCGGCCAAGAACCCACGTACGATCTCAAGTCCAATCCCGCGTGTTCCTCCCGTCACGAGAGCAACGCGCCGGTCGCTTTGGCCGCTGTGTCTTTCTGTTGTCATCATGATTGTGAAAAGGTCGCAACCGCCGTATGGCGCGAGCGCACGGCGCCAGAAACGCAAAGCGGCGCACGCCTCAGAAGGAAGTATCGTTGTCGTTGCCTCTTTCTGCTACCGAGCCGCCAAACATCGTCCGAGCTGGAGCCGTCGCCTGTTCGGTTCCAGCGGCTAGCCATCGCAATTTCCGGATTCGCAGTCTTTCGGAGTTCTTCCCGATGAGAACTTAGCAATCGGCGCGGGTGTGATGACGTGAACTGTTCGTCAGTGTTGAACGCCGGAGCCATCCTCAGGGAGATCTCATGGAACATGCAGTTGCACGCTTGTTTGAGGTTGCGGCACCTAGTAGTCGTAATGATTCCGTCTATAAGGCTCGTGATCCAGCGCAGTTGGATTATAGTTGCAACCATAAGCGCAATGCCCGGCTCGACGCAGAGCAGGATCCTGCCAACATGCATGCTAGGAGATCCCGCTGACCAAGCTCGAGAATAGCGACGCAGATCCCTCATACTTCTGGGCACCCTGTGAAAATGCGCTGCATGATGCCTTCGCAGCTGAACGCTGGATCGAGGGTTAGCGAGCCTTCATCCTGCTTATCCGCAGGAAGCGACCGCAACTTGGTTGTGACACGCAGCTCCACGAATTGCACCACTCAATGACCGTTTATCACCTCAGGCCGGGTGGACATGCGGGGCTCCGCCGTTGCGTCGGGCAGCCTTTCCAAGATGCAGTCGCAGAGCCGCTCTATGTCGCGTACCTCATGATCGGCCGTAATGCACACCCGAATCCCTGCCTTGCCTTGTGCAATCGTCGGGAAGAACGTCACCAGAGTGTAGAATCCCGAATCGAGAAGCTCTCTTGCAATTGCAATCGCCTTGGCTTCCGATCCTATAGAGATCATTCTGATCGGAAACGGATTACCTTGCTCGGCGGTTGCGACACGACCATCAAAGAGCTGGATCCGTTGCGCCAACCGCCCCTGTCGTTCGCCGAGTTCCGCCGAGCGGTGAATTTTGCACGAGCCAAGCGCCGCGCCAACCGCCGCCAGATTGGGGGGCACCGAAAACGCATAGGGAATGGAGTAGCGTCGAAATAGAGCCTCGTGGTCGGCCGTTCCGAGCATCAACATGCCGCCTGATGCGCCGAACCCCTTGGCCAGCGACGCTGCTATGATGGTGCGGTCACCCAGCACCTGCGGAAACTGCGAGCGGGCAAATCCTTCACCCTGGTCTCCGAACAGCGATATCCCGTGAGCATCGTCGACATAGAGAAAGAGTCCAAAACGTTCCTGGAGCTGACGCAGTTCCTGGATAGGCGCGTTTCCTCCCATGGAATAGACACCATCGCATACATAGGCGACTACCGGATGTTCGCGGCATAAGCGTTCGAGAGCGTCGATGTCGTTGTGCGCAATCGTTTCCACCCGAGTTTCATCAGCGATCACCGGCTTATGATAAGCGAGCGAGATGTGCGCGATCCGATCGAACACAACGACCGGCTTTTTACCGCCGGTCAATTGGCCGGAAGCAAGGAGGGGCATCGCGCCGAGATTGGCAAGCATGACAGTCGACGAGGCGATCACACGTGCACAGAACATGTCCGACAGGGTTGCTTCAAGCTCGGCCAGAAAATCGAAATTTAGTCGCGTTCGCGCGCATGACCAGTGCAAAGACCGATGCGCCTTAATCGCGTCAATCGCGCCAGCGACGATCAAGGGGTGATTGTCCAGGCCCAGGTAGGAGCATCGTACGAAATCGATTATGTCCGGTCGACTGTCACGTGGGCCGCCACCCAAAACAACGGTGCGCCCCGTCGTGGAACGTCCCTGGACGGCCATCAGACCAGCCGCGTGAGCTGCATCGAAATACGAGCGGCTCTTATCAATTACATAGGCCGTGTTACGAAAATGTCCTGTTGGCCGACCATCGTGAGAGAGCGGGTTCCCCTGTGGCATTTCGTTCTCCATTCCATCTGCCGAGCATCGTAGCCGTCCTGTAAATGAGTGGGGCGACGGGCGGCTTGACAACACAGAGCCGAACTGGAGGTTCTGTACAAGCCTTACGGCAGCTCTACCAGGACCTTTGTTTCAAGCGAACATAACCATTGGCGACGTCCCTTGGGCAGCTACCAAATCCGACAGGCGAGCGATAAAGCGGAATACGACATGTCCATGTCAAAACGGCAGCACGTCATCGGTTTCGCCACAGGCCCGAGCGCGGTGGCAACCGCTTGCACTGGTTTCATCATAGGTCAGCACTAATCCGCCGTTGCGGTTGCGATGGAGACGCCCCGCAGACACGCTCATTAAAAAATCACGAACTCTGCAGCACGTATTCGTTTTATGATGCTGATTTCAGTGCCGCCGCGGTATTGGGTGTCCGCCGCTTCGACGACACTTCAGTCAGATGGAGCAGGATGCTTACACAAACTTTCTCTGCTTGGCCGATTGGCTGAAAATTTGATCTTCCACTCGATTCGACGAAGCAGACAGAAATGTCTTACGAGCCGCTTGCTGTCCCGCTACGCGCGAGTTCAGGTGGGTGATATTGTCGAGCGGCAGCGTGCTTTCTTATGCAGCGCCTTGCAAAACACCCAGCGCCTTTGCGCTGGACAATTGATAGTGGTGGATTTCAATTTTCTAGCGGTGAAGCGTGGTAATTGCGATCGCCACTGGGCGCATATGCGCGCGACCCGCGCTACGCCATCCATTCCATTCGCTAGCACCCTGCGCCTACATGGCCCTCAAAACCGCGATGGCGCACTTCTCAGGCGCGGTCTCCGAGGTGCTCCCACGGCCACCAACCGCCTTGCCGCGCCGCACGATGGGATCAGCATGATGCGGCATGACGCACTGAATAGAAGCGAGTCCGTTGCGACGACATTACGAGGCGCGCTTTCTGGCACACGAACTCGGTCAGCGTGACGCAGCCGGACTCGCGCTAAGCAACACCGTACGCTCGGCTTGTAAGCCTCGGCGGGAGGGGACCGGGCAGTGTTGCGGCGAGCCCCATTCTGGGCTGCAACCACCGGGCCCGGTTGCCAAGCGCAAGCCATCCGTCATCGCGCCGCCTACGTATCGGTATGCGAGTTGCGGAATCCAGTGGCGTCGCAATAGACCCTCAGCCGAGGGCAGGTCCCTGACCGTCGCAAGGATAGCCAGATACGTTGCGCGACTGTTTCTTTACTTATGTGTGCCCCGCTATCGCATCCAGCGTGTTTCGATGGCTGTCGAGAAAGCCTGCGAAGACATCAACGATGAACTCGGCGTCGGCGCGCGTCATCGGTGTCGAAATGGAGGCGGTGGCGCCTTGCGGCAGGATGATGCCGTTCTCTGCGAAGAAGCGCGTGAGCTGTTTCATTACAATTGCTCTCGCAGCCGCGGGATACGCCTCGCGATAATCATTCGGTATCTGGCCCATCGGATGGATCCGAAAGAGCGAGGCCGCCCCGGTCACGCACAGCGGCGCGCGGCGGCTTGAGATGGCCCGACCAATCCCATCCCGAACCATGTTTCCAAGCATCTCGAGATGCGCAAAAGCCGCATGGTCCAAATGCCACATTGCAGCAAGTCCCGCTGTCATGGATAAAGGATTGGCTGAAAATGTGCCACCTTGCGGAAGCAGTGGCCGGCCGGCTGAGGCATCGAATACTTTCATCACGTCCTCACGACCGCCGATGGCTCCAATCGGCAAACCGCCGCCGACTATCTTGCCCATCGTGACGAGGTCCGGAACAAGTCCATAGCGGGCTGAAGCGCCATGGAAACTCTGCCTGAGATTCAGGACTTCATCTGCAATCACCAGAATCCCGTTGTCGCAGGCAGTTTCTCGCACCGCGGCAATGAATTCAGGCTTCGGTGCAATTAGACCACCGCGGCTTGGCATCGGATCCAAAACGATGGCGGCAAGCTCGTGCGCATGCGATGTCAACAATCGGCGTACGCCTTCAACATCGTTGAAACGGAGTACAACCACTTCATCGAGCACGGTTGCGGGCATTCCGCGATAGAAAGCCGTAGATTTGGGTGCGGTGGGATCGCCCCAATTGTCCGGCGTCGCTGCCAGACTCACCTCGCCCCAGTCGTAGGCGCCGTGATAGGCGCCCTCGAGCTTGGCAATTTTCGAACGCCCAGTGAAGGCCCGCGCAGCCTTGATTGCAAACAGCACGGCCTCAGTTCCCGTATTGACGAAACGAACGCGATCCACCTGCGGAATGCGGGCGCTAAGTAATTCGGCGAGTTCTATCTCGCTCTCTGTCGGATTTGCGAAGCAGCTGCCGCGCTGGAGTTGATTGGTTAGTGCTTCCACGACAGGCGCGAAGGCATGGCCATGGATTAACGTCGTAAAATTGCAATTCAGGTCGAGAAAGCGGCGTCCATCGACATCGAACAGATGGCTGCCCATTCCGCGCTCGATATAGAACGGGACAGGATCCCGCTCGATCGTTACTCGCGACGTGCCGTCAGGGAAGACCCGGCGCGCGCGGGCAAAGCTCTCCTTAGACCTCTCCCCAACACACGCATTTCCATCCATATTCGAGCCTGAAAATGCCTGGATCATGGTATCCTCATCAAAGTATTTGCCATTCCCTGCTGAGTCGAACTAGCGCTACTTCTCGCAGGGCTTCCTCTTCCGGAACCTTACCATTCGGTGGGTTGTGTTCGGAGCGCCGCCTTGCTCCGGAGTGAGATCGAGACAATCTAAGCATGGGGACATTTACCGGAACCTGAAATTGGAGGTGAACAGGATCAGTTGCCGTCGCGCCGAACCACCGAGATTCGTCATGCACGACCAACTCAACACATGTCCGCAAGCGGATGTTCTCCGTGCGCGGTGGTAGCGACGCCGCTGGCAGGCGCAACTCGCGCGCGTGGCGCGATATCGGCTACGGGTTTTGGGATTGTTGTGAACGTCATCATGCCGCGGAACGTCATCATGCGGCAGTTCCGCCGCATCCGCGCACCATGCTGTGATCCCAATGCGCGTAGCGATCGTTGGCGCGGGGGACTGGCATTTGGCTTCGACAACCGCGGTTGGAATGGGGACGCGCCGCATCATTATAAACCACCTCGACGAGGTCGCCCTTGTCGAGGACGTGGTACGCCGCCGTGGCAAGGATCGCTCGTTGCCGCCGATTAGCACGGAGCTCTTACGGCCAGCATTTGCGCGGCTGCGCACAAAGGTTAGGGACCGGCGGCGAAGGTGGCAGAGCTAAGAGCAGCTCGGTTCTATCGTGACGCTCAACTTGGCTCCTCAGTTCCTCGCCGGTTATCCAGATGAGCCAGCCGTCCTCCACAATATCCTCTTGCACTAGCTGTAGTATTGCCCCGCCTGGTTCATGATGCAGCATTTCGTATTGCGAAACGAGCCCCTTATCCAGTGAAAAGCGCGCCACAAGCGAACATAAGAAGTCAGGACCCCACATGGCAAAAGACACGCCATGCGCTATTCCTGCTGTGATCTTGGCCAAGCCTCGTCCTCTAAAGTCACCACGAATCCAAAGATCCCCATGGTAGGCTACCCTCCCCGTTATCTTCTTCGCGCTTGGCGCTGTGCAAGTACAACGGTCCTCAGGGTGCGCATGTTTGGTCGGGTCAGCGTAAAATGCCTTCAGAGATTGAAGATGTTCTGCAAAGTTGCTGTGCGAAAGGTCATACAGTCGAGCAGCGTCTACGAGGGCGACCTGGTTGTTCATGTCAACGCCTATGATCCAATACCCCTCGCCTGATTTAATTGGCGATCGATCTGGCCGGAAATTTGGTTGTGTCGAGCTCTTTGTTGGAAGGGCCCGTGTGATCGAGACATACTCACGAAAATCGAATCCTATCGAAAGCTTTATGCCATTTTTGGCGGCAGCATCGTCATATACTTGAAGGAAGCGCGAGACTTGCAACGGATTAACTACGCTTGTCATTGCTGCACCTCGTCCTATCGTGAAGAGCTGCGTCAAGCGTCAAGCTCATACGGCTAGTTGTTAGATCGTACAGCATTAACAATGGACGGAGACACTACCTACTTTGGTGAGGGATATTGTGTCCGAAGTCTGAGGAGGCGGTGTACAGCCGCAGAGCGTTTTTGAGCAGCAGCGGGGTCGATGGAGGTGCGGCTTGCGGCAGATGATGTCGCCGGGCCAGTCTGTGTTCGGCATTGTTGTCGTCCCCTTCATTAATAGCGATGATCAGGACGAACTGCCACTCATGATCGAGGAAGTCGACACGGCTCCTGACTATTACGACTAAACCGTCCTAATGCTGGTGCGGGCGGCGATACACGAGATCCAGCAGAGGTTCGGGGGATGGAGGACTTGGGCTCCTCCTTCCGCCCGTGTGCCGCTGCCGCTCGGCACGACCATCGCTGCCGACGACCGTCGATCTCGTCGAGTCAATGAAGATCGGTCTCGTTTGCGCTTGGCGCGGAAGCTCGTCGATCTGCACAGGTCGAAACGGGACGAGCGCGACTGTGTCAAACAACGGAGTATGCGCTCCATCCACGGCACGGTTTTGACCCACGCGTGGGGTGACCTCACATGGTCGGGCTCGCAGGCCTGACAGAACAACATCACGGCGCACGTTGCGGCTCGCGCTTCCCTTAGCCGGGAAGACAGAACGATCACTTGTACGCCCGCTCCGTCCACCATGGGAAACAATCCGGCATGTCGGCCGACACCTTGTTCTGGAACACCGCGGGTCGCCTCTCCAAAAACGCCATCACGCCTTCCTTCGCGTCGGCGGAACGGCCGAGCGTATAGCTGACACGGCTGTCGATCTTGTGTGCCTCCATGGGATCATCGGCGCCCAGCATGCGCCACATCATCTGCCGGATGAGGGCGATCGATACAGGTGGGGTCTTCTCGGCGATCTCGCGGGCGAGTGCACGCGCCGTGGCCAGCAGTTGATCGGGCGGCACCACCTTGCTGACCAGCCGGCCAGCGAGCGCTTCCTGCGCCGAGAATACCCGCCCGCTGTAACACCAGTCTAGCGCCTGCGCGACGCCGACGATGCGCGGCAGGAACCAGCTCCCGGCCGCGTCCAGCACGATGCCACGGCGGGAGAACACAAACCCAAAGCGAGCGGCTTCAGACGCAATGCGGATGTCCATTGCGAGCTGCATGTTGACGCCGACACCGACCGCCGGCCCGTTCACCGCGGCGATTACAGGCTTCATGCATTTGAAGATCCGCAACGTGAGAAGGCCGCCGCTGTCGCGGACATTCTGATCGCTGTAATCTACCGCCCCATTGGACAGCCGTCTCACCGGGGCCCGCCGCTCGATGTCAAATGAGTCGGCGCCCGGCGAAAGATCGGCGCCTGCGCAGAAGACGGGGCCCTCGCCGGTCACGATGATGGCGCGTATGTCATCGTCCTTGTCAGCGCGATCGAACGCCTCGATCAACTCCCGACACATGGTGAAAGTCCAAGCGTTGAGCTTCTCCGGCCGGTTCAAGGTGATGGAGAGGATCTGCTCAGCGACGTCATATTTGATGGTCTCGTAGGCCATAATTATTCCCTTCACTTGTCGCCTAGATGATCAGCGGCAGGTCGCGTCACGACGGCCCTGGCCCATTCAGTAGTGTTTCGGCTAACGATTCCTCGAATATCTCAAAGCCTTGAGTTAGTGTCTCAGAGTCGATCGTGAGTGCAGGCAGAAATTTTATGACCTGATCGGCGGGTCCGCATCGTTCGACAATTAGTCCCTTCTCAAATGCCTTGCGTGTCGTCCCCTCTGCGACTTCTGCGACTTGGCAATCAAACCCCAACGCATGCCTCGCCCTCGAACAGCAAAGCCGCCTCCATACTCAGATGCGATGGCCTCAAGTCGCCGCCAGCATAAGTTCTCCTATGCGCTGAACACCCCGCGAGAAGGTCCGGCAGCGCCAGTAAAGATTTATAGCTGCGGTTGCGGACACAAGCGCAAGGTTGTTTCCTCGAAACGAGCCTGCGTGCTCTCCTCGCCATGCGTCGAGCCCCTCTCCGATCAACAGCATTGATAATGGCAGACCGCACCCACTCCCACTTAGCGATTTTGACAGCACGACAATATCTGGCGACAACGCTGCAAATTCGAAGCTGAAAAAAATCGGCCGTGCGACCACAGCTCATGGCCAACACTTTTTGCCGTGGCTTCAATCGACAGCAACCACTGCTTGCCAGCCGCATATATGCCTCCTTCTCCTTGCACAGTTTCGACCACAATGGCGGCTGGACGATCGATGGCACTGCTTTCGTCCATCAATGCCTTTCGCAGGTATTCAGCCGTATCAATAGCTGGTCCAAGACAGCCATCGTAGGGCATGAAAGTCGCGCTGGACAAAGAATCGCCGCCGGCTGTGCGATGACATTGATTACCGCTCGCAGCGATCGCTCCCGAGCTCTTGCCATGATATCCATGCGTGAATGAAATGATATTCCGACTCCTGCGATGTTGCGTGAAAGCATTAATGCTGACTCAATAGCGTTAGCACCTGCTGACTCCGTGAATTGGAGCCGGTAATGCAGATGCCGGTTCTGAAGTATGACAGAGCTGAAAGTCTTCATAAATTCGAGCTTTGCGGGAGTGGCCATGTCAGGCCCGTGGACGACGGAATCCGATGCTATATACTCAGCAATAGCACCTTTGATCTGGTGATTGTTATGGCCGTAGTTCAGCGTTCCAGCGCCGGAGGAAAAGTCAACGAGCTTTCGACCAAACTCCGTTAACATAATGGAGCCGCGCGCTCGACTGAAAATAGCAGGAAACGAACGTGAGTAAGAAGGGACGTTTGATTCCAAGGCTTCGAAAGCCTGCATTTGATGTCGCTCACTAATCACTACACCCAAGGTCGTCTCCGCTGCAAGTAAGTGGTTGATTAAACAACCACGTCTCTCTCAAATGCTATGGGCATAGCGACCGGAACCTCGCCGCGGGTGTTGCCAGGTGTTATGTTGTTCGAGCGCATCTTCTAGACCGGATCCACTCTCTTACCTAAGAACCGAGGACAACGAACCTACTAAGGCTGGTAGGATTCTGTACGTACGCATCTTGTCACTGCAGGCGCGTAGTCGATTTCAGCAAACTGAAGCCTTTCAATGCTCAGGTAAACCGCTTCCAAGCTGGGAGGAATCGGGGACGATTAGCTCGGGGATGCGCAGCTGGTTAAGCTGCCCGCCAGTCGCAGAGGCTGCGAGGGCAGTTAGTAGGCTGCTGATGAGTATGCCGTTGCCTATTAACTCTGCTTCATCGCCGCGTTCGAAGCAAATCAGTCGTCCGTGAAGAACGCGGACGCGCGGTGATTTAAGCGATGTTTTGAGCCGGGACTGTTTCGGCGAGCACCCGGATGATGGCACGCAAGAGTGCTGCGAGCCAGCGCAGGAGCAGGCCGAAGTTGAAGCCGGCCGCGGCGAGGACGGCGTTGATGCGGTCGCCGACGCGGCCTTTGAGACAGCTGCGATCCATGCGGTGCTCGGCCTTGACGTGGCCGATGACGGGCTCGACAGCCGCACGACGCTTCATCTCGCGCCGGATGGAAGCCGTGACCCGGCGGACCTGCCCCGAGATCCAGACCTTGAACCGATGCGGGTGATTGTGGCCGCGGTAAGCCCGCGCACCTTACGAGTTCGGCTGCAAGGTCAGTATCGCCACCCCCGTGACGTCTCCGAAGGGCGGACAGTTCGTGCTCCACGCCAAGGCGCTGCACGGCAATCCCTTCGACGGGTACACGCTCGGCCCCGTGGTCGCCGACATGGAGAAGCTCACCGGCGTGGAGGCTCGCCGTATCCATGTCGACAAAGGGTGCCCCCTTGCCGATGCACTCGACCTCCGGCGCATGTAACGCATAGACCTTGGGGCCGCGCTGATGCTGATCCTGGCTGCGCACCCGCTGCGCCAGATCGAGCAGCGGGCCGAAGCGCGCTTCCAGTGCCGCATCGCCATCAATCTTGCGGCGGATGTCACGGATGATCCGGCCAAGCCGCGTCCGCAGGAACTTGAGTTGGCGCCGGGCGCGCTTGAACTGGTGAGCGTGGGTATAGCGGCCGACCATGATGGCAGCGCGCTTCGCCAGGCGCAGGTAGTTCTGGCGCAGCGGCACACGGTTGCGCTTGGCGAGCCCGACGAGCTTGGTGATGGCCCGATGCATCAGCCGTGCGTCGGATGCGCAACGGCCTTAGGCTGTACCGTGGTGTCGACCGCCACTCGCTCCAGCTCGTTGGGACCAATGGCGCCAGTCTTGTGCGCCACCGCCAGACTTTCCTGGATCAGCGCGACGAGCTGCTCCTCGCCGAGCCGCTGACGCCAGCGCGTCATCGACGATCGATCGAACGGCAGCCGGTGGCAGAAGCTCAACTCGCCGCAGAAGTATTGTCGAGTAGGCCGAGGGAGTTTCACCGTCGGCCGCTCCCAGATCCGGACGTGATACTCTCGCATCATCCGGCTCGTGTCATCCAACCGTCGCCCGACCAAGGTGTTGCCAGTGAACGAAGAGACTCGGGTTTTGTTGCGCAATCCTGTTAAGCGCTCGCAGAGATCGTCCTCGGTGGCCCTTCAGCGGTTTATATTTCTGCCGAAGCCACGCGCCGAGGCGCTCATCAAAGTACTCGTATAGTTTGCGCAGCTCCGTCGGATAGAATCGCCCGTAATAGTTATCCCAACCCCGAAGGGTGGGATTTAGGCTCCGAGCGATGTCCTCCAGCGGCAGCGGCGAGTGCTGAGGCAAACGCCACTCCCGAATGCGCGTCCGCATGCTCTTCAGCGATTTCGGACTGACCGCCGGCGAGAAGCAGGTGAAGATTTTCCCCCAGCGGTTCTTCGACATCCGTCGTCTAAAGCTAAAGCCTAGAAAGTCGAACTGGATTTGCGGATATCGCTCGCGCCGATTGCTGTCCGCGCAGTAGACGATCTTCGTCTTCTCCGGGTGCAACAAGAGATGACAGTCAGCGAAGCGCTGCTCCAGCGCCGTCTTCAGCTGCTCTGCCTCTTGCCGAGTTCGGCAATGGCGGATGGCGTCGTCGGCGTAGCGCTCGAACGGGATGTGCGGGAATGCCCGCCTCATCCACGTATCGAAGGCATAGTGCAGGAACAGGTTCGCTAGGATCGGGCTCACGACACCTCCTTGCGGAGTGCCTTGCGTCCTATCCTGCAGCGTCCCGTCAGGCGTTTCGACAGGGGCCTTCAGCCACCGTTCGATGTAGAGCAACGCCCAGCCACATTGAACGTGCCGTCGAACCGCGCGCATCAGAAGCCCATGATCGATCGTGTCGAAGAAGCCTTTGATGTCGAGGTCGACGACCCAGTTATGCTGCCAGCAGCGCTTGCGCGCCTGCTCCACGGCCTGATGGGCGGACTTTCCGGGCCTGTACCCGTAGGAGTCGGGATCGAAGAGTCGATCCAGTCCCGGCTCCAGGTGCTGCTTGACCACCATTTGAGCGATTCGGTCTGAGACTGTTGGAATGCCCAACGGTCTGAGCCCGCCACCAGCCTTGGGGATCTCCACCCGTCGAACCGGCGGCGGGAAGTAGCTCCCCGACGCCATGCGGTTCCACAGCCTGTAGAGGTTGTCCTCAAGGTTATTGGCGAAGTCGTCGAGACTTTGACCATCGACGCCCGCCGCTTTTCCTTTTCGTTTTACAAGCTTGTACGCTGCCCAGACCATAGCCTTGGTGATGGGTAACGGTTTGCCGGAAGTCACCGCGCTCCTCCCGGTTGCCCCGGTTGGCGCGCTGATTCCAGCTGGCTGACGCAGCCCCTTCGCTCCATGGCCATTACAGCCACTTCGTCACTACTACGGGCCGCTCCGACCCTGCCGCGAGCATTGGTATTTTCCCTCGTGGTTTCAGCCACTCGTAGATTTCCCCTGGCACCTCGCGTCAGGTTCCCACGTTCCATGTCGAAGCCTGTGATGAGATGATGCCGCCTATGCACCGGATAAACAGGCGCCGCCCACACCTTTCCGGGCGTTACTACCCAACACCCGTTTTGACAGCGTCTTGAACCCATTTCGATGCGTCATCAGAGGTTCGCTCTCGCTCATCTTCTCATCACTTACCTGACGGCTTTAACCGCCGCCTTTTCCCTCATCGCTCACCACCACGCCTCTTAAGCGCAGCAGCATGAGGTGGTTTGGAGCCTGCCCCTGCAGGCCGACCCCGGGAGGCCAAACTCCCATCATCAACATAGCGTCACCGACGTTGCCGCCGGTGTTCGTGGCACACGGTAGTAGGGATTCTCGATCCAGCGGGCGCACAGCACCTCATCCGAGAGATTGTGCATGTGCTTCAGGGTGAACAGGCCGGCGACAAGCCGCGTTGGCAGGCCCGGTTGCTCCGGACCGGTCTGGCACACCGAACCAAAGCGTTCAGCCAGAAACTTCCAGTCGATCAGCGCCGCCAACCGCACCAGCGGGTGGCCCATATCGATGATTTGATCAAGCGCCGGAAGCAACAGGTCCTTCTGGCGATCATCCCGCGGCTTGCTCATCGCCGTCCCCAATGCCGATGACCCGCCGTCAGGGAATCACGAATCGCTCGAAAGCAAAATCTCAAAACGCAAGAAACCGCGGCCCAACACTCGCCTTTCCTGCAAAATCGAATACTTTATCGAGACAACTTCTGCCTATCTCTCAGGACGATCTGCATTCTTCACGGACGACAAATCAGACCGTGCCATTCGGCTGCGCATCCGCTCATCCATCGCTGGGCGGCTTCACCCATCTCGTCGTTACCCGAGCAAGTGAACTCTGCCGCGTCACGCGCAGTGCTGTAAACAACCACGTGGCACATCTAAGGGCGGATTCCCCTTGGATTTCTCAAATGGGATGTAAGTCGGCCCATCAGGTGGGGAAACTCGACTTTTCCGACGTGTCAACGATGCGCCACTTGTCCCCTAGACCCTATGTTCGCGCTCTGAGGTGATGGGCGGCCCGCCCCACGGCAAGCTCCTATCGAGGGTTGCGCTGGATGAGCCGGCGCCGAGCCTCAAGCATCGGGAGGGGCCTAATGAACGATAGCAGTTTCGTGGACTGGATGTGCATAAGGCGACGATTTCGGTTGCGATCGCCGAAGGGACGCGTGGTGGTGAAGTTCCCCAGCTGCGGATCATCCCCAATTGCACAGATCAGATCGCGAAGCTTGCTGAGAAGCTGACAGGGGCGAGCGGCGAGTGAGCTTTTGCTACGAAGCTGGCCCTGTGGCTACAGCCTGCATCCGCAACTGACGGAACTGGGTCATGACTGCATCGTGGTGGCGCCTTCGCTTATCCCGATGAAGGCTGGAGATCGGGTCAAGACGGACCGCCGCGACGCGGCGGGCTGGCCAAATTGCACCGGGCCCGCGAGTCACGGCGGTGTGGGTTTCTGATTCAGCGCATGAGATCATGCGCGACTTGGTAAGAGCTCCCGCCACGGCAATGCATTTGCTCGGCAAGGCACGCTAGCATCTGGAGGGATTCCTGCTGCGGCACGGACGGATCTACGCCGGCAAGAAGGGCTGGACCCTGGCTTACCGGCGCTGGCTGACAACGGTGCGCTTCAATGTAAGCGTAGCCCTGCGGCCCTTTTTATTGACGCTTGACGTCTCTATTTCGTCCGCGTGGCGCGTCGCTGCGGCTTCCATGCGTCGGACAACGCGTTGACGGCGGCCTCGAGCGCCTTCCGGTCGACGGCGTTGGGATCGAACCGCTCCGGGCCCCAAAGGCGCATATGTTTGTGCTCCGGATGGGTGGGGTCGCTGATGGCGTCGAGATATTCGGCATATCCCGGCGCACCGCCTACGTCTTCCGGAGGACACCGACCGGCGGCCTCAAGCAGGAGGGGAAGTCCCTCTGTGATCGTGTTGTCGAACCATTTTTCGAGCTTGATCACATGGTCCCAGCTGTCGCCGAAGTCATAGAGATAATGGATCGTCTTAGCGCCGGTCTCGCGAACGATATCGCAGAGCCGCGCCTTGCTGGCATCGATCGGCTCGGGGCCAAAATCACCGTCGGGATCGGGGATGCCCCAACGTTCTTCGCTGACGTGGAACTCGAAGAGGTGGCTGTTTGTCCAGCCAAACGCCGCCTGCAGCGTCAGATGCAGCCGATCAAGGCGCAGGGTGACGGGTACGACCAGGCGACGCATCACCTCCGGCTTCACGTCCTTCAGGGTTACCTTGATCCGGACCGCGGTCGTGTAGGTCATGCCGCCAGTCTCGGATCGTGAGCATCCATCGTGTAGGTCGATGCCCAGGGAAGCAGTTCGTCCAGTCGCGCCGCAGGCCAACCATTGATGAGCTTCGCGAGAACGTCAGCGAGCCAGTGCTCGGCACTGACGCTATTGAGCTTACAGGTCTCGATTAACGAGGCTAGTACTGCCCAACTCTCGGCGCCCTCGTCGCAACCGGCAAAAAGGGAGTTTTTGGCGTTGAGCTTGATCGGCCGCATCGTACGCTCGACCGCATTCGTGTCCATCTCGATGCGCCCGTCATCAAGATAGATCGTCAGGCCGTCCCAATGACGCAGCGCATAACGCAAAGCCTTCGTCGTGTCGCTCTTCTGCGCAAGGTGATCAAGCTTTGCCTCAAACCACTGCTTCAAAGCTGCGGCCAGAGGCCGAGCATGCGCCTGCCTGCCGGCGCAGCGCTCGGCAGCAGATCGGCCGCGGTGTGCCTTCTCGACCGCGTAAAGCTGGGCGATGCGCTCGAGAGCCTCGCGGGCAACCGGAGCTGGCGCCGGAGCAACCTCCCGCTCAATCTTCACAAACTGGCGCCTCAGATGTGACCAGCAGAAGGCGAGCGTTCCGGATAAGGCGTCCGCACGCCTCTCTCGGGTCATGGTCTTGTAAGCCTGATAGCCATCGCAGTGGATGATGCCGCGATAGCCCTCGAGCAACCTCAAGCCATGAACGGCCCCACGGCCCGGTGCATAGGCGTAAACCACGCCAGGTGGGTCAGGTCCGGCCCAGGGCCTGTCATCGCGTGACAGCGCCCAGAAGTAGCCGGTTTTGGTCCTGCCGCGCCCCGGATCCAGCACCGGCGCCGGGGTCTCATCGACACAGAGCTTCGAAGAGGCGAGCAGAAGCTGGCGCAGACGATGCCACAAGGGCTTCAATTCCTGGGCGGCGTAGCCGACCCAGAAGGCGAGCGTGGAACGGTCGATGGCGATACCGTGGGTCGCCAGCATCTGCGCCTGACGATAGAGCGGCAAATGCCAATGATACTTGGCGTCAATTACATGCGCGACGAGACGCTCGGTGGGCAGTCCCCCCTTGATCAATCGCTCGGGCGCAGCGTGCTGAAGGACGACGCCATGACAGGCGCGGCAGGCCAGCTTGGGCCGGCGAGTGACGATCACCCTGTATTGCACCGGAACGACGTCGAACCTCTGGCTCTCATCGTGACCAATCTCAACGAGATCGCCTTTGCAGCACGGGCAGCAGGTTGCAGCTGGCATCAGGGTTTCGACAATGCGCGGCAAATGCTCGGACAGCTGACCACGGTTGGCTCTGCGCTTGGCAATTCTCTTCTCGCGGGTTTTGGGATTGGCGCGATCCTCGGCTGCTTCGAGAGCCGCGACGGCCTCTTCGATGTCCTCCAGAACAAGCTGTAGCTGATCAGCGTCCAGCTTTTCCGACGATCGACCGAACTGCGCATCTTTTGCGAGCTTGAGCAACCGCTCAAGCCTGGCGCAGCGATCTAGCAGAGCTGCGGCAAAGACACGCAACTCGGCTGGATCGCTCGGCAGCTCATCAGGCAAATCACTCATTGGCCCGAGTCTGCCATGCTTCGAGCCCGATGCAGCGAAGATTTTATTTTCTACGCAAGTGCTTTCGGCTGCGGGATTCGAGACGCGTGCATCCGCGTCCAATCCATGCCGGCCAGAAGCGCGGACAGCTGGGCGGCATTCATCCGCATCACGCCGGCTGCCGGTAACGAAGCCTCCGACACCAACGGCACGAACGACAGCGCATCCGCCGAAGCCGGCAGCGCCAATCGTCCCGAACGCACTCTGTGCCGCCAATCATGCACCTGCTGGGGCCGGCAGCCATGGCGGCGGGCGACATCTGTCACAACCGCGCCCGGCTCGAGGCTTTCCGCGACGATCTGCACCTTCAGCTCATCTGGCCAGCACTTTCGACCCACGCCAGCGTACACTTCAATGCGCGACGATAACGGTCGTCTTATGTCGTCCGAATCGTCGTCCATTGTGAGCACCCTTGCCGAAGATGACTCTTCTAACGGTGCTCCCAAGCCTAAGCACACTGCCTTATCAACGGCGACGACATCCCATTCATCGCACATCGTTCAAAAACTTCTTCAACAGCCTGCTAGTCTTACTGCGTCACAAACGATGATCTGTGTAGTGGTCGAACTTGATCGCACAACAAGGACATCTCGACAGCGTTCGGACGAGCCCATGTTCGAGCCGCCGTCGCATCGTCGCGATCGAATTTG
>Ga0315911_1000059_pt1:22500-24214 | contig 24214 bp, 12 predicted proteins | sample Edanod1MG_FD_207737 | JGI IMG/M metagenome (GOLD analysis project Ga0315911, IMG submission 207737) | Root nodule microbial communities collected in Santa Monica, California, United States - Edamame nodules 1 | ecosystem: Host-associated > Plants > Roots > Nodule | place: USA... | reverse complement strand
CTATAGCCTATATATGAATTATTCTCAGCCATCCATATGGGAGTTCCCCGCCAGCCTGTGGGAGTGCCACTATCAATAGGAAACAGACTTCTTTCCTCCTTATTCTATCAAACAAGCAATTAAATACCTTAGGATATCTCATATTTTACATTATTAATCTAGCATTGGACTCTTACCTGGACTAAGAACACTTCTAGTTCTAACAATACGTTTCATAACGAGCTAAACGTGCTACCAAATGAAATGGTCGAAGGTCTTTTCAGTTCTCCTTCCAATTGCTGCAGTACTAAGGCCAGTTCTTACAGTTGGAGTCCTATCCTAATAGAATCCCTTACCAGCCGAGCTTCCCACTATAATAAGCGAGTTGGAGAAAAAAGGTAAACCTATCCAATAGCAGTCCTATGGTAAGCAAGCTCAGGTTCAGTATACATAGGATATGCTTTTTCCTATCTCTGCTCTGGTTCAGAACCCTATAACTAACTAGGATTCCCTGGTAGAGCCATAGATAAAGATTCTTTTGATGTCTTCTCCGCTTGAGACGGAAAGACGGCTGCTCTGTGAACAACCCTAGTTGCTGGTCCTGTTCCTGCTGCTAACTGCCACCTCTGCTCCAATACATAAAGCAGCTGAAGCTATTGATTGTAGCAGCTCCGTCCCATTCATCACTGCTTTATGTTAAAAAGAAAAGAGCTGCTCCTCTCCGATCTAAGCCCTCTCTCTAGTCAGAAATAGCGTCAGTAAGTTAATCAGGATAGATCGACAGGCCAGCAAAGGCCTTCTACCGCAGCGGGCCCACAGGCCTATGCCAATCTCTTAGGGCAGGTTCTCTTTCATCCGTCTTTCCTAGGTGCGCATCTCCATCTACTAAAAGTAAGGGTGGTTACCATAGATAGATTGGGTCATTCGTAACCGATGCTTTAGCATAAACTACAGCTCTTTCATCAACTACAGCAATATCCGATGTAGCACATTCTCCCTCTTTCGCATATCCGATGCTTTGCAAGCAACCTTGGTGTCAGCATCGTCACTTGAGTCATCCTAGAACAACCCTGCCTATTCAAAAGAAGTACCTCACCTCACTTACGAAGAAGTAGTGGGAGCTGGGCTCTCGATTCAGTTGGATAGCCAGTCTACCTAGGTAAGAGTTACGTCGACCCTGCAGGGTATCCGAGAGGGGCACAATGCAGGCTGGAGATCATCTGGTAAGGAGAATCCCCAGGCTTTAGATAGTTTAGAGGGACTAGGCAATGAGCCCGGATAATCGAATGGAACTCTTCTTTCTTTCAGAACCTTTCTAAGGTCATATATGAATAAAGGTTATATATAAACGATCTGACAGGACTCAATGGAGTTGCTTTTAAAGCGAGCGAGTAGTCTTTGCCAAAGTTAGGGGCTGTCAGGACTTAGATAGAAATTTCACAATGAGAGAAGTGTCAGAGTTCGAATAGAAGGTAATGGAGTGAAGTACGTAGCCCTTAGGAAAGTGCACGAGAAAAGGAAAAAGAGTTGTGAGTTTGACTTTCTCTTTTACCACAATAAGCCGTGTAGTTACCGGATCGGGACAAAGAGTCGGTTTAGTCGGAGATAAACAGAGTCGGGTCGATGAACAGAGCCGATATCGACACCGAAATATATCACTGTCTTTGACGCTTCTAGGCAATATGCCATCGATTACCTCAAAACTACTTTGAAATTCAGCATGACATAGGTACCT
>Ga0315911_1000059_pt1:0-15000 | contig 24214 bp, 12 predicted proteins | sample Edanod1MG_FD_207737 | JGI IMG/M metagenome (GOLD analysis project Ga0315911, IMG submission 207737) | Root nodule microbial communities collected in Santa Monica, California, United States - Edamame nodules 1 | ecosystem: Host-associated > Plants > Roots > Nodule | place: USA: California... | reverse complement strand
CGGATTGATGTGGCGTAGCGGCGACTGGAATCGATCTGAATGAAGCTTCAAGCGTAGTTCTGGGGCTTCTCCTATACCCCGCCTATATGGAGGAAGATTAGGTGGGGAAGGTCATAGTGAAGTCAGCAAGCTGGAAAGTAGCCGCCCCTCTTTGATTGTGCACAGCCCCTGCCACGAGACACCTAATCGAAGAAGCGCCTTCCTCTCATCTTTTTGATAATTCAACATCCAGTTCATAGAGAACTGCCTACTCCCACCTCGACCGAGAAAGAGATCTAAGGCTTCTTTGAAGAAAGTAAAGCAGGAATAGATGGCCTGCCCCTAGCTCTAAAAAATCTCTATATTTTGCTATCAAAGGAGTGCTTTCATTCCCTGCCACCCGCTTTTATAGGCTGTTCCTTATCGGCATCTCACGAAAAAATCTTTCATGATCCATTCTTCCGGAATTGGATAGAGAATGGGATATTCCACTGGGAGGGAGAGGCGGGGGTGACATCAGAAGTAGGATCGTCGAACGGATAGCAGCATCACATTGAGAATTGACTCGTCGGATTAACCACTTAGACGGAGAGTTCCCCATATTCCATTTCATTGGCAACCGAAATAGATCTAAACAGCGTGCCCGGAGCGAAGGAAGGGCTTCCAAAATGAATTGAAAAGTCAAATCAATGAAAGGCCCAGATGTAGCCTTTGTGTGCGGAGCAAGCCTACACTGGCTGAGATGAAGAAAATGTCGACACCGATGAAATGTTTGAAAACATAGACAGCGGAAGAAGTCACTCTCAATCCGATCTAGCAAGAAATGCTATACCGATAAAGTAAAGCGAGAGAGCTCATTAAGAAGGCCATCTTCCATCCGCCTTTTAGTTTTAGATAGGGCGAGGCTAGTACGAGACTCCGAACCACGACGGATCTTGTCTTAGGAAATAGAATGGGACGGGAGGCCTATCTGACCTTTTGTTTGATTCCATTTTCCAACCCTTTCTTTAGAACCAACCTGGAATGCAAACAAGGAAGGAAAGGGCTGAAATCTCCATATCTGATCCAGCAAAAAAAACCTGACCTTAGCAGTGATAGAGATAGCATAGCTGTAGACAGGGGGAGGGCCCGGATTACCTTTTCTATTAGAATAAGGAAGGGAATCGCTTTGATTGCTTGCGACAGCTTATCGATGCTCGTTAGCGGTGAAGTCCCTCAAACCAGAAGTTTCAAAAGCTTTTGACTGGGCAGAGAAATGAACTTTACATACTGATATCGCATACCGAAGGGAAGGCCTAATTGTACCACTCCCCCTGACCTTCCGCCTGAACTGATAGAAGTTGGCTTGAGCTGAGCGTCTCTTACAAAAAAGGTGCCCTAGTCGCCTCGGTGGAATGCATTGAAGAAAGGAATCCACTCTCAACCCTTTCATTTTATTTAATAGAATGGTAAGCCGGTCTTATTCTTTTATATATACGAGTAAACAACTTCTGCTCTAACTCCTTGAGGAAAAAGTCTTGCATCTCGCCCAACTCCTACAAAGCCCACCCCCGAAGGAGAAAAAAGTTATCAGCACCGATGTTACTAACCTTATGCTTCGCCAATCTTTATATGCCACGGGGAATCGATCGGTTGAATCCGTTGCAAGCCTATCTTCCGAACCCCGCATCAAAGTCTTGTCACCGTGCCCGCTTGGGGTCTGTCTGAGTAAGGAAAGAGCTCGTAGCCACGTGATAGGTCTTGTCTTGTTGATAACCTGGAGACCGGCGAAGACTGCGCTCCAGCTGGTGGTGAAGGAAAGGGGGAAGGAACTATAGAATAGAAGGAGCTGGACATGAACCGTCACGGTCTTTCTGGTGAATCAGTGCTGTTTGCATGGCACTCATAGGCTCTGGGACTGATGACCTTACTCTTCTAGTCTTTTCCAGTAAGCCTTGTTGGATGACTCAGAGCTCTTGTGCTCCCTCTTTTCAATATCCCTTTGCTGTCTTCGTAACCGCAGTGAGAGTAGGAGCTCAAGCAGTTGCCGCTGCAAGACTAGCCGCTCTTGAGTAAATAGCAGCTCTTACCGCGCTTGATGGTGAATAAGCCTTGGAATCCGTGTTGAGAAAGCATCCAATTGCTATTACAAAAGCATATCCCTTATCTAATTAGAAGGAACTTCTTTCCGGCGAAGTGACAGCGGGGAAGGAAAGCAAGGGACTGATTACACTAGTCAGACATGCCCAGAAGAGGATAAGATCAGAAAAGGGCACAATGCCTCTTGAGATTGTTGAATAAGCTATTCATCAATGCTCGAGTCATATTCTAGTAGACAAACTTTCTTCTTATGTCCACCGGGGAAAAGAATACAAAAAGATTGATAGGCCATTCATTCCCTTCTCTCTCTCCGAATCTTGCTCCCTCATTCCCCTCCATTCGGCTATCGATATTTGCGGAGTTGAAGGCTTAGGCTTAGGTCTAGGTCTTCGCACCGTCTTGGAACCTTTTTTCTGAGCTTTTGACAGTTGAGTCTCGGACGCTAACTAAGGAGACTACTGCATCTCGCTCTTATTATAAAACAATAAAAAAGAAGACAGGTTGCCCTGCCCTGTCAGTCTCGAGCTCGAGGTCGTCTTTCTTGTCTCACACAAGAGAAGCCTTCTTTATACAGACAGGAGTTAGATAAGCATGTAGCTTATGGCTTTATCCTATAGATATATATAGAAAAAAAGAAACGAGGATCAGTCTTCATCCTTTCGCTTTTCAAAGTGAATGATCCCCTCGCTCTTAACCTTTATGTGACCGCAATAGCAAGGGACAGGAGCTCCCCCTAGCTCAGTAAGCAAGTGCTACAAACCTTTGAAACTAGAGTAAAGGTACCCAGGGACATAAAATGCTAGGTTGTGAGGAAGTGAATCGGTTCTTACCTGACAGTTCCTAGAATTGGACAAAAAGGTTTTGCACGTTAATCAGAAAAGGAAGAATACGATCTTGTCGCAATTGAATCCGTAACTGCAGCTATTGAGTCTGCTGTGGGAATAAGCGCCTAGAAGAGAGCTTTCACTGGCTTTTTCTTACTATGAGGATGGATGTAGATATAAGTCGTCTCTTGGCCAGGGCATTAGCAGAGCAGCTTCCACTCCTCCCTTCGATAAGCTTCCCTTTTTGGGCACTGGACCTAGTTACCGCTCCATGGGAACATCTATAGATTCCGCTATCGGGAAAGTCAGGCATGGAATCACGCTAAGGTAAGGTTTCTATCTAATCCATCTAGAATAGGATCTACTCTATCTATTTGATTTTCCACTTCTGCCTGGCTGACTGAATAAAGAAATGGAACCATAGCTAAGACTGATCGATGAGCCTTCTCTCTCCTTGATCTGTCTAGTTCTATTTTTTTGACTAATCCGAATCTGTGGACTGAGTGAGTAGCTAACTAAAATAGAATATTTGAGGATATAGGAGTAGGGCTATTCTTCGCACCGAGAAAATCTTTTGTTAATCTCGTTATCTCCACGGGCGCTGGGTTAAGGGCAGAATCAGACCTTGGGGAACCGGTACGAAAGGGAGCTAGCTAAGGCAGCAAGCCAAGAAAGGCAGCATAGTAGGCCTTTTAGAATTAGAAAGGAAGCCAACTCTTGTTCGACGTAGGGTAGAGTCACTTATTTCATTCCCTGGGCTTTCCATCCTATTATGGGGCTTGAATGCGGGTCTTTGGCTAGAGACGGAGACTTTCCCAGTGAAAGCGCTGGCGTTCAGTTTGGTTGCGTGCTTTCCGATCTCTTTCCCTTCCTTTCTGTGGTAGCATGGTTAACGGTAGCATGTTTGCTAGTCTTGTCGGACTAGGAGCTCTACTAGGCTTGACCGTGGGAAATTGACTTATTCTTGCTCAAGTCAAGTGGAATCAGTTTCATTTGGCTCTAGACTACGATTCGATAGAGAACGATTTGGCACATCTTCGATTTCCTGGTATGAAAGTAGTTAGGCTTGGTTTTCTTTGAGTTCAAGATATTCGGCATAAGCCGTCTTTGCTTTTGCTCTTATCGATGTGATCCTTGTCTTTAGCTTGGCACCAGGGCGGCTTGCTTACCTACCTTATGAATGACTTTCGGACTTTCTTCTTTTCTGTTAGCACGCATCCAGTGACCGATGAATCTGTTGTCGGAATAAGCGTAAGCGCAGCAAGAGAATTCGCAGCTTTTGTGCCTAAAATCCCTACTTTAAACTGGGTTGGCTTTCAAAGATAGAGACTATCACTGGATTGCTTGCTCAGTTCCTCAATCCAATTTCCCATTTGACTTCCTGACATTTTCAAGAGCTTGAATAAAAGAAAGGCCTGCTTACCCGCTTCAACTTCAAAGAGGATTTCTCACGGGATTGGTGTAACTGTCTTTCTCCCACTCGATGGATTGCTCCTATTGACCTAGCTGTCTTACTCGCTGTCTAGCCCGCTCTCCCTGACTTTTTTATCCGTAGCTTGAAGGAGGGAGAGGCTAGATGGCAGAAGAGAAGGCAATGCCTCCTCGTTCTTCGTTTTCGATTTGCTTGTCCATTTTTTCATTTTCACGTGAAGGAAGCAAAGCAACCTTAGTCTTAGTCTGCCCTATCTTTTTTTTTCGAATATCCCTTTTCGAAGCTTCGAGCCAAGGCAATCCGGAGACCAGTACGGACAGCCCAAGCCCAGAGTTCAGCAGTCAAGTTTGTAGCAACTCCAATTCTAGCTGCATAACCTCGAAGCCAGACGCCCTATCTTCCTCGATCCCACTCATGTTCGGATTCACTAACCATTCCCTTTCTCTTTTTGCATGTATGATTTCTTGGTCGGTCGCTTCCTTTCGCTTTCATGCGGAAGGCCCCCTACCGGCCAGAAAGAATTGTTTTAGATAGTATAGAGCGTAGCGTTGGCTATGGTGCCATTTGCGAAGAAATGAGTTCGCTTTCTTTACTACTACGCTCTTTCTCCCGTCTCGGACGTGATTCGTATTGGATGCTCTTATCGGATTGATTGGATGCTTGATTCCTTAGCAGAGCTACTGATTTTAGATGCGGAACCAGAGCAGAGCTAGAGAGTCTCAGCCTTGGTGAATGAGCCAAGGTTCCTGACTTCTATTCGCTATAGCTTCCATGCCAAGCTAGCATAGCGCTTTCGCTTTTTGTTGAGAAAGTCAAGCTCAGTTCTTTCTCCTCCCTAACACCCTACTCTCTTCTCTTCCTCAAGTCCCACAGGGCATTCTTCCACTGGCCATTTGAAAGATGAATCTCTACCTTTTGAAGAAGGTGCCTAGCCTTAGCAGATTCCTACTTAAAAGAGGGAAAGTGCTAAGACCGCGAATGTCGCATCCACGGGATAAGCATTCATTTACCTTTCAAAGATCGTTTATCCCGCAGCATCTTCAGTATGCTACAAAGAAGCATGAAAGGGTTATGCGAAATAGACAAAATCGGCTTCATCTAATGCTTGCTGGCTAGCGCTATAGGGCTTTGAACCATAGGCCTTTCTTCTTTTGTTTTGAGAAGAGCTTGCGCACTAGCATTCCTTCACCCGATCGGAGACTACCCGGCTACGTCTTAATCGGAGAATTCCAGATGTCTTGGAATAGATTGATATAGGCATTTTTATGTATGCGGAGGCTTAGTCAAAAGACAGCTTTCAAAGACTACTTTCACTCGCTTAAAAGCGCCTCACTGTGCGAAGAATAGCCCATCAAGCTAGATGAAAGATCTGCCAGAGTCTTGATGTTAAACAAACCCCTCCCCGTGAGATGCCGAAGGCAAAGTACTTTAATTTAAGAAGGGAAGAGCTTGGCCTAGAATGAGCAAGGGATAGAGATGATGGTATGAATGCATTCATCAACAGAAGTTTCATCCTCGGATTCCCACCTACCCACCTCAGACTTATTCATCATCGTTCTGGTACTGGCCGGCCTAATGCTTTTCCCTCTCCTATCAAGGAATAGGCATAAGTGACTTGCTCAAAGTAGAATGTCATATTATAAGATAATTTCAGAATCCTCCCGTTGATGCATTGCTTAGCTAATTTAGTCTCTGTTCTCATCGCTGCTCTGGTTGAATGGAAGGGAGGTAGGCCTTATTTAGGAGTGTACCGATGTTAACGATGGTGGTGATGGTGACCAACAAAGGCATGCTTTCTTCCCCCAATCGATAGCCTATGGCTTAAATAAGATTCTCAAATCAAATGAGAGAAGAGCCATAGTAAGTGGTCAGCATAGAATGAGCCTTCTTTCTTCCTACCTTTAGCATTACCATTCTCTCATCGATTACTGCAAACTCTACCCTTCTCAGTCAACTTCTAGCTAGTGAATCTTACCTACTATTCTATTTTAGTGAAGGGAATGCTCTAGCCTCTCTGCAAACCAGCACTGTCCCGGGTCTCTCAATCTTCCAATCCAGCCTCCTTTCTAGATATAGACCTGAGTGGCCTTTTTCCTTCTTATTCAATTAATTACTAGGCTTGGTCTAGCCAGCTTTCCCTTCAAAGGTAGCTATGGAGGAAGGCTGACGAAGGAAGTAGATAGTGAATAGGAAGTTGGATTACTAAGCACTTCCATAGTAGCAGGCATAGCTATGAGGTACTGCCCGGTTCTCTTCTATCCTACCTACACCCCCTAATAGTAAAGTCCCTAGCTTCAAATAAAGAGCCTTTTTCGCACGTTTAGGGACCCCTCGTACCCTTCCATCTGATCCAGGGGAGAGTGCTTTTTGGATGAGCAAAACTGGCCATTCTGGACGTTTTCAGAATTGGGAGCGTAAAGCCAACGCCACTCTCACATAGGATCGGGGGAAGAAGGTCTGAGGCAAGGAGTGATTTCTCGTTGATCAAAGCAAAGTAAGTAGCCAACTTCTCCCTGTTGATAGCACAGGAAAAAGACAAGGGCGGATTCACGACTATTGCTTGCTACTACTCCTAGCGTGGAAATTAGCCCTCGTAAGGCCGACAAATTGGATTTCTTTGCATTTTAATAAAAAATGTGCGAACATTCCTTGGACTCTTGAACAGATTCATTTCCTTGCTATGCTACGCACCTCTATTAATATTAATGGGTATGACTACAAAAAAGGAAGAAGATGAGCTAGAAGATAAATTCCCGCTGCTGGCAATAAGCTAATGGATGACGAGAATCGTCACTCTAATTATGAATTCTAGGCTTTCTTGTCCATAGTCCACCGCTTCGCTCCTTACTACAGGAATAAGATTACTACCAACATCAGTGTATCGGCGGAAAAGCAACTTACATCCTTGCATATTTTATTCATAATAAGTTAAGTAGCTATCCTTGATCCAGAAAGTGGTACTATACTAAGAAACTAAGACTAAGTATAAGTAGTAAAAGTAGTAACTCCGAGCCAAAAAGGGTACGACTATTTCGAAGGTAGAAAGCGAGGGTCGAGTTCCTTATTAGAGTAGAGTTTTTTCCAACCATTGGAAGTTCTCCTTCAGACATTAGGAGTTATAGTTTTCTTAATCGAGGTGGAGTAGCTTTCGATGTCGTACCAGCCTCAAAAAATGATATCCATTCAGCCGAACTAATTGCAGTATGAGCGCACTCTCTGGGCCTATCTAATAGCATATTTGGAAGTGATAGGTTATGATGACATCTTTTCTGGTATATCAGTGGGCGCTCTAGAAAAAAGAGCTGTAGTTCTAGTGAATGCTTATTGATTTTAAATGCCCATACTTTCTCCTGTTAGCGCTTTCGACTTCTCATCTTTCAGATGGGATGTAGCCGTTCGATCAAAGAAAGAAAATGAAGCAGATAAGTTAGAGATAACTAGTTTTAGGTTCCGGTTCTCGAGCAGGTGAGGCTCAGCCCTTCATCGAACTCGTTCTAGTTGCTTTTTTTTAGGTAAACTCTGAATATATATATATATATTCAGAGTTTGTGTTTAAGGCTAAAGAAAAGATATATCAGCAGTTCCTTTTGTAAGCTAAGCCACCTTACTACCTCAGTCATTTTGATTTACCGTTCCTGCGTAGCTTCTGGCATTTATATTCCGTCTGCTTGTGGGATAAGGCCTCTCTCTTGGGTTTAACTAGCGGTTGGGTTAAGTCAATGGACTCAACCTGTTATATTCACTAAATCAACAAGATCCTGACTGGCTAATTTGGGTTCAGGAGCAGCTAGAATGCCTGAAGCGGGAGGAGCGAACGAAGTGAGAACTAGATCGAGAGTCCAGTTTTCAGTGACTTCAAGTGAATGCGCTTTGGGCCTTTAGGAAGCGATTGAACGAAGCAGTCGAAATGCTTTGGATGCACATGAATGAGGGAGCAAAGCCATAGGAAATAAGGCAACTCTCTTGACAGAGGGGCATAGCGGGTACTCTAACCATAAGGAGAAGGAAGGTAGAGCTCGCTTTAAATAAGTTAGAAATAGGCTTTCACTCCTCTCCAACCAGTCGAGATCAATCGATCTTCCTCTCCTCTTTCAACCGGAAAAGGCTCTGAAAGATGACTTCAATGGGGACTAGAAGGAAAGAAGGGGAAAGAGTAGTTCATCTCGACTCATCCAACGGGCAAGCAAGTTCCACGGCTAGAGAGGTGAGAAGGTAGCTCATTTTACCAGTTCCGTGGGGGAAAGACGAGCAAAGCGTTCGAGGAGCCCTACTTTTAAGAAGAAGGCGTTCACCAAGGGAACTAGCCGGTAGGAGGGATAGTTGGCCGGCTTTCAAGCCAGGTTGCATGCATGTGACTGAGTCCGGAGATTTCGTTTTGTTTTCAGGGTGTACGAAGTGAAGGCTCGTTGAGACCTTGCCTTAGGAAGACTTTATAGGCACAGTACCAGGGACCGAACTCTCATTTCCTTGCTTAAGGCCCTTCGCCTATGGAGGATTTCGTGCATAACTTACGTATTTAGCTGAACAGGGTCAAAATCTTCCTTAAGCTTCCCTTCCATTCTAGGGAAAACCACTGCTGGGAAAGCGTAATCTAATCACTGCCTGAAAGAGTCCTATTTACCTAATAAAGAGGGACTGCTTGCTTGTGCCTTAAAATGGTAAAGGACAGAACGCACGGCGCCTTTCGAACCTTTTCTCATTAGATCGGGTAACCTGCACTAATAGGTCAAGCCACATTTCATATAGAAATTCAGGTTCCTAGGAATGTCGTACGAGTCATTCATCTAGTCCCAAGGGGGCTTCCCGACTCAAGCTACTGGGAAATAGGACCACAATTCCTACTCACTGAGTGTAAACGACTCTCTTCGGCTTTCCGTCCCTTTCAATAGGAAGGGTCACAGCCTAAGTCAGGCCGGGCCTTGATCAATGATCAATATCAAAACAACCATAAGTGATTGGCTCACGACTACGTAGAATGAGATTCTCGCTTCCTTACTTTCTCATATCTTTGCTTAGTCCGGCATTCCCAATCTCTTTCTTTTTCGACGTAAGAACCGCAAGATGGATGAGCAAATGGCTTACTCGAAAGCACAAGTCTCACTGCCGGGGCGAGCTGCGCGAAAGAACTCTTTTGAGCCGTAGTTTGACTTCTAAGAATAAGCGGTCGAAGGCACAGTTTTCATCTCCTTGAATCGAATGCGATAATCTTCGATTATCACTGATGGCAAAGGACGATGCCCACACTTCAGGTCGATCAGAAAGAAAAAAAAATCCGCTCTGGTGCCATTTTCCTTAATTATAGTAATTGAAGGACATTCCGCCAAATCTAGCAACCCACGGAGCGGTAGACAACCGAGGAAAAAAAAAAAAGTTTTTTAATTTAATTTACCTTGATGTGGAAATGCTTGTTTCAAAAGAAAGAAGATCAGAACGAAATTACGTAGGTAGAGAGATCTTTTCTTTTTCATCCCGAACTAGACAGACAGAGCTTCATACGGTGCTTTTCATAAGTTCGAGTCTTCCTTCTGATCCCAAGGAATGCGCGTCTGGTGGTATCGTATATAAGAGAAAGCTTGCTTTTTTGAGCCTCCAATCATAACATAAAGAAAGGTTTCTACGGAGCAAAGTCTAATGAGAAAGCGTCTGTTCACTGGCCCTTTGAATGGAATCTGGAGATGTAGTCAAAAGTGACTTTCATCGAGATTGGGTTAGTGTTCAGTGTAACCATAGAACGGTACAAGATCGAAAAGAATGATTGCATTTCAAGTGAGATGTCCAAGAGAAAAGGAACGAGGTTTTGAAGCGACGAGAACAAAAAATCGTGAATGAAAAAGCGTGACGAGGTTTTCTCCATTCGAGATGTTAAATGAACTTCTCAGTGCGGTCGAACCCTTTTTACAAGGATTGCAAGAAATTTCTACGAGCGCGGGGCAAAGGACGCTACCGCAGGTTCCCGGGAATCCACCCGTGGAAGGAACTTCTTCCTCTTCGGTGGTCGAAGGGGAGGTCTCCCAAAATCAAATTTGGGCGGCTGTGGAACGAAAGCAATGGCAAGACCTTCTGTCGTCCAAGGAGTGGCGTTTAACAGAACGGCGTTTCCATCTCTGCGAAAGCAGAATCTCCGTGATTGTGGGCAAAGACTATTAAACTTCTAGCTAAATCACGCTCATGAAAATCAACCACTGCTACCTGTGCTGCTTTGAAGGTCCTATCTTCGTATGGATATGATAGATCTCCTACCTCGGCTGGAACTTGCCTCTGCAACTTTAAGGTATAAAGCTCCCATTCCCCCATTTCTTAGTCACTCGGAGAAAGGTAGCGAAGTGAGTTCAGTTTTTTTAATTTTGAGTATAGGATACCACCAGCGTCGTATTCGATGATGGACATCTTAGGTCAATCGGCTTAATCCCGAACAGCTGACGAGAGCTAGGATAGGAAAACTCTTTGCCTGTCTGGTCTACCTGATTGGGAGCTAGCTAGTCTATTCAATCAGCTAGCCCTAACATTCAATTGGTACTGGCTCAGTTTCACAGTGATCTTCTTTCTCACAGCAACAACCTTTCCTTTCTGTCTGGCTTGTCATGTTCTTTTACTTGATTGAATTATGACTCATTTCCTTGCTTCTTAGTTTGTCTAGGCAATCCTGTAACACGTGCAATCCTGTCTTTCACTAATGCCACTAGGCCCAATCTCCGGAACTTGGCAGCAGGTAACAAGTCGGCAATCTGTCTTACTAATTTCTTTGTGTGTTCTTACAGTGATCCAATCAATCGGGAGTGGATGCCAGTGAGGGACTAGAATGAAAGGGCAAGGCTTGGACTACTGCAATAAGATAAGGTAGGTAATGGACAGCCCGGAAAGCACAGCCGGATTGGCCAGTTCAGTTCCCCGTTCTCCTATGTCTTTCTAGGTTCCTTTGCTGTATTGAATGTATATATATTTATGGGAGCTTGTTCGTCTGTCTTTCTATGATAGGGAGGGTCTGGCTTTATTCCGGATGGAGCACCATTTATATGGAGTTTATGTGCTTTCAGTTGTAGGCCCAGCCCCTTAGCCTTTTATTTTAAATAAATCCTCCCGAATCAAGTCCAGATTTCTCTTTTTTCCTTCCCCGATTGATTGAAGTAGCTCCTGTTGTTGGGTCACTTCACGATTTGACTTCCTTCTTTCGTAGGTAATGAGTTTCCGGTGGTATCATAATTTGCCGTATAGGCATTTACTGAAGTTGGTAATTGGTAAGGAGATCGAAGTATTCCTTGTGCTTTTCCCATTCACGTATCCCGTGGTAGCCCTTTAAGGTAAGGTATTTTGTTAAGGCGAATTGGCGAAGGATGGATAGCGAGGGAGAGGTTACCCCACCTTCCGTAGGCATTCATTTTCGGGGAGTAGCCTGCTACAGTATACAATTCTAGTCCTCTTAGGGCGCTGTGGAGGATCCCGAGGCGGCTCAAAAATATGACGTGAACCCTAAAATCACTACCAAAGACAACAATTCCGACATTCTCAATCCTCCTCAAATGGATATCTGTCAAGGTCGGAATCTCGGATTCCTTTTTCCAGATATCGGCATCAATTCTGCCTGTCGTTTAACATCGTTGCTTTCCCTTTCCTTTTCTTAGGGAACTGCTGATACCTCTGTCAGTCGTACCGGAATCCACTATACTATAACTATAGGAACTGAAAGAGATGATTTGGCGGGAATTCCTTAATGAACTGCTTCGTTCGACTCGCTTGTGAATGCGATGGCGACGGGGTCGGTCTGTCTTTCCGCTTTTAAGCTAATGGTTGTCCTCCGTTCAGACAGCACGGAGAAGAGGAAGAAGTCGTCACAAGGTATCCGTACGTACGAGTTCTGTAGGAGTGCAAGCATTCGACTTAAGTTCCCAATATAAATCCGTAGGGTACTCTCGGGCGAAAGGCCCAAACGGCACCTTGTTAGCAGTCCTATCCTCAGTGAACGTTGTTAGCTGTAGTTACAGCTATTAATGGCTCCATCAATCATAGAAAAAGTCTATGTTGAAGAACCACCAAGATGAGAACATCTTTAGAAAGCCCGTTTTGTGTTCAGTGAAAGAAAGCGATACTGTAGGCTGGAATCTCCTCAACGAGCTGGAGTAGCGAACGGGAACAACGGCCTTATTGATTCAACCTCTTTACGGGACTCCTCTACTAGTTACACTTAGCACTTAGATAGTGAGGAAAGCGACGAAGCCTTCGGTAATACCTCTCTCTGTGCTGTCTTCCCGAAAGGAATATGCTTTCTAGGTAAGTGCGTATCAATAGAGTGTGTAAGCCGAAGTAGCTGGTTCAGGCTAACCTGCTTGTTATAGGGTAACCAACAAGTATGCAAGACTCTTTCCGGACCTAGGATTGTCTTTCGGTTTGAAATCTATTAGAAAATGTAGTTGTTGCTCGCCTGATAGTAAGTCGCTCGCTTCATTGAAGGAAGCGGGTCGATGTCTCGTATGAAGGGAATTTGAGTTGCAACCATGATAAAATCCCCTAAAAAACTGGGCGTTGAGGCCCTACCTTTCAGGTAGACCTGCCGTTCACACTTCACCTTGAAAGCGGATCATGCGCACTGAACTAAGAAATAGTATAGTTTGTTCTAGGAATGGATCTTCTCTGCCGCAGGCATCTAAGAGGTTCAAGCGAGTAGGAGCCTTCTTCTTCTTTGAATAAAACGCTAATTTCTTTGTGGACTGTACCGATAACATAACTCCATTGCTCCTGAACTTGCAAAAGACTTTTTTTTTGCTACTCCTGCAAACACAAATACGGGCTATATTGGCAGAATCCTTTCCTAAATCCCAATTTTTTATGTACCCCGACATAGTCCTTCACAAAGGGGTTTATTTTATTCGCTTCGAGCGTGGCGTTCCTGTAAGAATTTAGTGGTTCTTTAAGTTTATCCTTTATCTTTCCCACTACCTACTTCCCTTGAGACTTCGCTTCCTTACCTTTCTTGTCTTTGAACAGAAAGCGATCAGCGACAGAAAGGGTAAGCGTTCAGGGGAGACCCAGTAAAAGTACTCGGCCAGATCGACTAGCTTGACAGGTTTTAGGTGGAAAGAACCGTCACTTAACTTAAAGCTCATCACGACCCTAATACTAGTGTTGCTGAAGAACAGACAACTAGCTAGGAAAAGGTGCCCCCCAAAATAAATACTTAGAACGCTTTTAAGTCTATATATAAATAAGTAGACTGGACCAATCATAAAAATGATTACCCCGGGGGGCGACTAAACGCCAAACAAAAATTACATAAATGATGAAATCGAATCCTGTCAAATAACTGTAAATGGATTCGGGGACGTGACCGGTATAGATCCATGATTGACTGTTACATCCCTTGGGATCTACCTTCGATCGAGTGAAAGCTTAAGTGGTCAAGCCAGGGTGGGAACATTCGACTTCAGAGGTCACGCTTTCAATTTCCATTAGGATTTTTAATGTCATCTGATTTACCTGCCTTCTTGTAGCCGATGTCTTTATGCGCAAGCTCTTCATTTCTCTATCCTCTCCCGAGCTCAATTGCATCGACCCTTCTCTATCCCACTTCGAATCGTACGGGAAAGAAGAGGTTGATGAGAACGTGAAATATCTATTAACCAACTCAAGTTGGTTTTACTTCTTGTATTTCCTTGCCGTAAGAGCGTGAACATAACTCTGCCGGTTAGATGACCATACCAGGGAGTTTTTTCTCAACGGCGCTCCCAGCTAGCGACACCTAAGCAAGTTAGAGGTTCTAGACTACAAGCTGTAGTTCCCAACAGGAGTGGGACCTTAATAGATGAGAGGTTCCTAGAAACTTATTTTGAAGAAACCACATCGGTTATATAAAGTATTTGCTGCACTTCCTGAGAAAGAAGTCGTCTTGGTATTGGATCCGCTCTTCTGTTAGCATGAACATGAATTAGATTCTATTCATCTTATTTATTCTTAAGAGAACTCCCCACCCGAACCATTCTCAACCCCGACCTACACAAGTGGTTTTAGAACTCATATTTAGAAAAAGTTCTGTTAGGTTCTTAGTAGCAGTCGGCGACCTTTTTCTATTTCCTCCTCACTCCTGGGCCTTTATCTACATACGTCTCTTGAATTTGATTGAACAAATTACTGCCCCTGTAGAATTAATTAGGCGGCTTAGGGGAGAGCCTAACATCCTGCAGAGACAAATCAAAAGAGATCGCATCCCAATGCCAATTGTGTGTTAATACAGAAATGAAAAGAACAAAATGCCCTAACATATATATGCACATCACTCCAGAGGATTTGCGAATTAGGCTTTCGAAAGCGCCCGAGTCTGCTGCCGTATCCTGCTTTTTTATTATTAGACAAAGAAAGAGAGTGACGATGTCATATATTAGGAAGATTCCTAATAATACCCAATGAGCGGAATCAGAAGGGGCCGGGTTAACCATAAGAGGCGTAATACTGACCCCGTCCCAGCCAATTCGAAGTTCCAAGATAAATTTGCTATTCTGATAGATAGTGGCAAACATTAGATTGTTGTATCCCAAGATATAGAAGACTATTAGCCCGAAAATTAGATTATGAATAGATGGAATAGCAGCAAAAAGCATCTTTCTAGCTTGCGTGGAACTCAATCTCATTTAGTTAGAAAGGTTCTATCTATCTTTCAGCAACTGAACGGGAAGTGGTTTAGGAAAGGACTTTCGAATC
>Ga0315911_1000058_pt1 | contig 24219 bp, 6 predicted proteins | sample Edanod1MG_FD_207737 | JGI IMG/M metagenome (GOLD analysis project Ga0315911, IMG submission 207737) | Root nodule microbial communities collected in Santa Monica, California, United States - Edamame nodules 1 | ecosystem: Host-associated > Plants > Roots > Nodule | place: USA: California... | reverse complement strand
TTTTATATATGTTTTTTAATATTCTTTTATTTAATATATTTTTTATATTTAATATTTTATATATTTTTTTACTAATATTAAAAAAAATTATTTGTTTTGTAAATGAAAAAAATAATACAAAACACTTAAATTTAAAAAGACTAAAGAGAAACATAAAAAAGACAACATAATATGTTAATATAAGTTGACTAAAATTTAAAGCAAAATATTAAAATATTTTGCTACTAATAGTAACTTATAATTTATTAAATAATGTTAATTTTATTGTATAAATGAATTTAATATTAAAAATATATAATAATTTAGTAATAAAAACAACATAATACATTAAATATAAAATGAAGAATATAAACTAAAGAGAAACATAAAAAGTAAAAATAATATTATTCGTTACTAAATTATGTATTATATTTTTCTTTTTTATATTATTCATTTTATATTAATTTATTATGTTATTTTTCATTATTTGATTTAAGTATTTTATATTATTTTTTTCATTTACAAAACAAATCAAATTCCTTAATATTAGTAAAAAAAAATATTAAATATTAAATATGAAAAATATATTAAATAAACTAATATTTAAAAAATATACAAAATTTTAAATAAAACTGAAAAAAGTAAAAAAAAATATTTATAATTTTTTTAAAAAAATTAACTTTAAAAAATACTTACAAATTTTTTTAAAAAATTAAGGTAAAAAAGTAAAAAAAAAAAAGACATTTACAACTTCAAAGTCTACATATATAAAAAGAAACATTTACTACTTCAAAGTCATAAATGTAAAAAAAAATTATAACTTTAAAGTCGTAAATTATAAAAAAAACTAAAATTTACAGTTAAAAAAATAATAATGAATATTATGATTTTTAACATAAAATTCGGTGTTATGACTTATCCTAAAATAGATAATAATTAAAAAAAAAAGCCTCTGGTTGATAAATTCGAAAGAAAAAAAAAAATACACCCAAAGGTGTTAAAGCCACAACCAACATCAATTAATTTGTCATAAAGGTAATTTAACTAATTCCTCTGCTCATCAAGAGATAGAAATTGTGTTGTAGGCCTAAGAACTTTGTCAATATAATATAAGTAATATAGACTAATCCAATTAGCTCCATCTACATTACTCTAACTATAAAACACTAGTGTCGCACAATAATTTATTTAATATCAAATAACAATATACTATTAATTATGTAATGATTTAATGAGATTCCATAATTCAACCTGTCAACATAGATAATGGTTTTTTTACAAATTTTTAAACTTATTTCAATAAATTTTATAATTAAAAGTTTATAATAAGAATTTATTATGAGTCCTTCATTTCATTGAAACTATTAGCCCAAACATGGACGGGCCTGGACAAGTAAATATATTTATATTCAACGTCTCAAACCCCAAACCCTTAAACCCTAGTTTTGTGAATACCACACCCATGGCAGCAGCAGCTCGCCCTCTCGTCTCCGTCCAAACCCTAGAGGGCGATGCAGCCCCCACCGTCCCTCTCCCCGACGTCATGAAGGCCTCCATTCGTCCTGACATCGTCAATTTCGTTCATTCCAACATTTCTCGCAACAGCCGCCAACCCTACGCCGTCAGCAAGCGCGCCGGCCACCAAACCTCCGCCGAGTCCTGGGGCACCGGCCGCGCCGTCTCACGTATTCCGCGAGTCCCCGGCGGAGGAACCCACCGTGCCGGCCAGGGAGCCTTCGGAAACATGTGCCGCGGCGGCCGCATGTTCGCCCCGACCAAGATCTGGCGCCGCTGGCACCGCAAGATCAACGTCCAGCAGAAGCGCCACGCCGTCGTCTCCGCCATTGCCGCCTCCGCAATCCCCTCCCTGGTCCAGGCTCGCGGCCACCGCATCGAGTCCGTCCCTGAACTCCCCCTCGTCGTCAGCGACACCGTCGAAAGCGTCGAGAAATCCAAAGAAGCCGTGAAAATTCTCCAGAAAATCGGCGCATTCCCCGACGCGGAGAAAGCGAAACTGAGCCACGGAATTCGTCCCGGGAAGGGAAAAATGAGGAACCGCAGGCACATTTCACGGAAGGGTCCTCTTATCGTGTACGGAACAGAAGGTGCTAAGGTCGTTAAAGCCTTCAGGAACATTCCTGGTGTTGAGGTGGCAAATGTTGATAGGCTCAACCTTCTGAAGCTGGCACCCGGAGGCCACCTCGGGAGGTTCATTATTTGGACCAAGTCCGCGTTTGAGAAATTGGACTCTATCTATGGATCCTTCCATAAGGCTTCTGAGAAGAAAAAGGGCTACCTGCTTCCTAGGCCCAGAATGGTTAACTCGGACTTGGCCCGCATCATTAACTCCGATGAGGTCCAGTCCGTGGTCAGGCCCATTAAGAAAGATGTTAAGAGAGCTCCTCTCAAGAAGAACCCTCTCACCAACCTCAATGCGATGTTGAAGCTCAATCCCTATGCCAAGACCGCTAAGAGAATGGCTCTTCTCGCTGAGAAGCAGCGCATTGTGGCAAAGAAGGAGAAGCTTGATAAGAAGCGCAACATTGTCTCCAAGGTTAGTTACTTTTATCATTTACCAAATTATCTTCATTTTCGCGTGTTATGTGAGTTTGTGTATGTTTGGATTTACTTCATTTTAATTTGTGTATTTAGTTCATTGATGTTGGTTTGAACTGACACTGGTGGTTCTATTCCTTTGTTAGGAGGAGGCTTCTGCTATCAAGTCTGCTGGAAAATCGTGGTATCAAACTATGGTGTCTGACTCTGATTATGCAGATTTTGACAACTTCTCTAAGTGGCTAGGTGTTTCCCAGTAAAAGTTTGAGTATTAAGGTTTTGTTTTGTTACATTCTTTGCAGTTTTGATACGGTAAATTTTATTTTGGAGGAAAAGTTGCGATTCTTAGGATGGATTTTTGCTTTGGCTCTCTTGAGTGTACATTCTTTTCATTGTCAGTTTGATGAGGAAAACATGCATTGGTTTTGCATAATTTTAAAATTTGATTTTCAAAGTAAACAAAAAAAATGTTACGCGCATTTTCAATGTTATTTGAAGCAATACGATTGGAACATCATATCTGGATTGAACTCCTACTCCCTTTTCCTATGAATTGAGCTCCCTGTCGTTAAAATACTTCTATCTTAGTTGAATTACGGTGTAAGGAAAAATGTGACTAAAAGAATCCAATTTTTGCTAGATTTGTAATTTCTAAAGAGATGGGTTTAAACTGGTCTCCTCTAGAGATAAAAAAAACTATCCATGTACCCAAAAAAAATAGTTTATCCGTAAACCCACAAATTAAAGCCGTTAAACGAATAAATCTGTATAGAATTGCATTTAAATAAGTTAGATATTGCCGAATTCACATCCGTGCAAGCTGTAAGCTAAACAGACTAATCACATGCCCCAACAAATATACCCAGCTGTAATTGTAATTTATACATAGCTATCATACGAAAACAATAGATCGACACACCGTCAAAAGACATCGTACATAGCTTCCATGTTGATGTGTATATGTGGATTAAATACATATCGCAATAAAACAACGTTCAGTTTTGATTCAAACTAAATCCCTCTCCATCGTCGAAAGAGGACTGTCCAGATTCTACCACTGTACTAACAATAATTGTATCCTAGATAAGGTAGGATTACTTGAAATCAATTGACGTTGAAACATAATTTGCTTTACTTGCATTCTTTTCTTGTCTCTTAAAGCCCTTCTATCACTTATTCTTATTTAATATTTTCTAATCCTTATTGTCTACTCAAATAATTAGAGATTTAGGATGAATTTGAGATGACAAAAAGAATGACCAAATTTTAAAATAAGGATTCTGTAAAGCGAAAATGGCAGAGATAAAGATTTTGTAAAAGACAAATTTTGGAATTTTTTTAGTCTAAATTCTTGAGTAAAATATATCGTCTTGAATGATGAATATATATATATATAATAAATTTATTATTCATTCTATTAAAATTATATTCAATTATTATTTTATTAAATGCAAAAATATATATTTTTAGAATTTTTATTCTTAATCAATTATTTCATTCCTCTTTTAGCATTTTTTTATAACGATTTTAATATTATTTAATAATTTACTACAAAATAGATCGATGAGTTTATTTCATTTCTTTTTAGTATTTTTAGTTAATATTATATCTTTTGTAGGCAATTTATATTAAGCTATAAAATTTAATATTTTATTTTACACTAAGTATATATTTTTATTAATTAAAATATAATTAAATAATACACTAAAAATTTATAATTTATAAAGAAATTATAAATTATAAAATTAATACCCATACAGATACTGAACTAGTTTTACATAGAAGAAGGTTTAAAATGGTTTAATAAGTTTAACTGATGGAGATTTTGATGGAAAAAAAAGAAGATAATTTAAGTGTTTTAAGCTGATAAAAAATGTTTACGGATTTGACTCTAGTAATAAAAAAACTTGATTTAATAATTACAAATTAAATGACTAATTTTTGAGTAAAATATTATATTATTAAGAGATCAAAATCACGCATTAATCATAATAAATGTAAAATAAATACAGATAAGTCTAACTTTACCAAATAGTACGTACAGGTTTATACAACTAATACAAGTATACATTTTCCTATTTCGGGCCAACAAGATGAAAAAGAGACAAAGTTGTGTTTCATTATGAATGCATGGATGTTTCATGTGAGCCTTATAAGTTAAAGCCCATACGCTTTTTCAAGTTGTACTATTTTTATTAAAACCAATAACATTTTTTTACACTTTAGTTAATTATAAATCCATATATCATAAGTTTGATTTTTTTTTAAATAATTATTTCAAAATTCATATATACAAAAATTATAATTTATTAATAATAGTATAAATAATATTTTTTATTATAATGGGATCTGTTTTAATGTAAGCAGAGTAACTTAATATAGATATAGAGACAAATTGAAAAACATCATAGAGCATGATATACAGCATGGTATATCACTCCACAGAGATATGCAACTATGATTGGTCACTGAACCACTAACCTAGAATTAGTTCGTCACTGATCCAAGTTGCTTTTTCAACCATGGTATCACAAATTGCAAAGTGAGGTTCGCTTTCATCTGTTGGGCTGACCTGCTTCCATTACGTGGAACGCAAATTGGGCTTTTTCTAACAACTTGGTTTTCGTCCATAAAGGGAAACCCTGGTGCGAACCTATAAATTCTCGAAAACAAAAGGTGAAAATGGACCACATCAACAAATAGAAACTTGCACTAACAAATGTACCCTCCAAAGAAACTTCACTGCACTGACATTGAATAATGCTACGGAAATTTATCATAAGTTCTAATTACGTCAGCGAATTAATTTGAGATCGAAATTACGAGACCCCTCCACTTGGCTCTTAATTGGCTTTACTATCTAATAAAGTAAGCCAAAGTGGTTCCTGGTGTACATATAGATTCAATGCATAATATGTTTTGTGTTGTGTCTTAATCCCATCCCAAATTATACAGTACCTTCGACTTTATGCATTAAAATATTAAATATTAGTGGGATCTTAACATATGGACATTGTCCAATTGTTTGGAGTATCCCACCTCAACAACTTTATCATAGTCTTTTTTTACCCCCTTGATATGCAATATGTTTCACACATTTAAAAATGTCACACGCGCCGCGCTTATCAAATGATTTTATCAGACGAAAGGAGATAATTGTTGATATATTCGTAGATAAATCTTAAGAAATATGTTCAGGGTATTTATTCTTTATTTATTTGCTTTTTACAGGTGTAAAAAAGCGATATCCTCACATTCAAAAAAAGTGATTATTTTTATTTTCATTTTCAATATAGTATTTTTTTTATTAAAAACTCTTATTAATATCATTTTTATTAAAATAAAATAAGACATACCCTAATCTATTTATTTGCGGTGGTGAGGGCGAAAAGCAGTAACTAAAACCGCAAGTACCGTAAAATATGTGCTTCCGTACTTGAAAGTTGAAACCGCCGTTGGTGTTTAGAAATATTCGATTCACATTCATAAGAAGTTATTATTGTTATTCAACAAACTTCATTATCATTATTCCCCTCTAACTCTAGCTATTGATATTTGATAGGATTAAAGTTTGGTATGTTGTATATGATAATGATCAACGACGTAGCACCGTAGTCTAAAGCAAAAACAAAAAACTAGCGACGAATTAGACTATCATACGCCAAATCTGAGACAAATTAAATTAGACAACACATTTAGGAGGGCCATCAGATTGCATCTAAAAGATCAGGCTGTCTGGTGGAGGCAAAATAATTATGCATCCATTCTGGCTTCTTATTACATTTTTGTACGGAAACAGATATTTATTCAGAATAAATAAGATTAGAGTAAAATTTTTATAGATTCATAATGTAGACTAATTTTATATTATCAATGACAAATTATAATTTAATTTAAGTTACATTGAAATAATTATTTAAAAATTATTAAATTTATCACATAATAGATTATGATTGGATGACTATTTATAATTCTTTAAATTATTTGTACATCAAAAATTTTCTCATAAAATTAATATTTTAAAATTAAATTGATTATTAAACCACTCATGATACCAGCTAAAGATTGAATTTTTTTTCTAAATGTAGTTAAATATTCAATGATTCAATTGAAACAAAATAATGATAATGAATAATACATAAAATAAGATTAAATATACATGATACCATAAAATTATAACATTAAAAACTAAAATAGATTTTCTTTCAGTTCTTTAACTGATTTTTCTCTATTTATTTAGACCAAACACTTGATCGGTTGGCTGATGTTCTACTCAGACTGTCCTGTCTAATTTTTAGAACACTATATAAAACTTAATAAGATTAGATTAATCTATAAATCTCTATATTTTATTAATTTTTTAATTAAGTCTATGTACTTTAAAATTCTGTAATCAAGCTCTTGCTAACTTAACACTGTTAAGTTTCTGTTAACGGAAGTTAATTCATTGGAGGTCGGTTTCTCATTTTAGGGGGTATTTTGGAATTTATTGTGGATACAGAAAGAGACACGTTATCATCATTTAGGAGGTTGATATTTGAGAACCATTCCCTTACCAAATTCAAACACTGTTTGTGTACTGCTTTGCACCAAAAAAGATAAATGATGGAGAACTTATTCTAAAAACTTATTTTACAAGGTAAAGTAAGTAATTATAGTATTGATGAAAAATTTACTATTAATAGTATATTATATACTAGAATATAACCCGTTGATATTTTTTATCAATTGTTACTATATATATTTTCCTTTATTCACTTTAAAGAATAAAAGTCTATGAAAAAAATAACCATACTAAATACAACTAATTAAGAAGCTATATAGTAACTCAACATGGTTTTGGTTCAAGTCCTATCCTCTTGCCCCACCCTTTCTTGCTCTAGGTAAGTCTATCGGTTATTAAGTTTGTAAGCTCAACAAAGTAGTGTTTATAAATTTTAATACCCCAGTGGGCAAGAAATGAAAGTAGAAGAAAGTGGAAAGAGAGAGCATGCTTGCTAGAAAGAAAGAAAGAAAAAAAGTGGAAAGAGAGACTAAGCTTTCTAAATAAAAAATCCAACAGCACCACTAGCGCGAGAATATGTTAACAATTTCAAAAACTAACACTTAACAGAGATTTGAAGGTGTTATTTTTAAGGACTCACTTACAAAATTTCAAAACTATGGAGATCTAATTATTTTCAAGAAGATAGACATTATGTAAAAAAAATTACATTAACAGTGCATATCCTTAAACTCACTAATTTGTTAAATTATAAGAACTTATCCCTGAAATTTAATAAAATTATAAAGATCTATAAATGAATTTAACGATATAGGAAATTTTTTAAAATATAAAATTTTCAAATAGAACATATATGAAAATAATGAAAGTAACATCACAGATAAACATTTTAACCAACTTAAGACTCGTAAGATTAAAATAATATCAAAAGTAGCATACCAAATTCAAATTAACTAATTAAGATCGAATGACAAATAATCTAAACCCTACCCTGTAATAAATACAGGGCCATGCATAGCTATTTCCAGTTTCCAACCCGACCCTGTCTCTTATTCGAAGCCTCTCCCTGTGTGTGTGCGCCATTGAAGCCACCGCTTGGACCGCATTTGATGTTCTGCAAAGCTACTGTTGTTGTACCGACACTGATCACCTTTGATCCTAGCTAGAACCTATAAACCTAGCAATTTGAAGTTTAACTACAACCAAAACACAATAAATTTCAAAATCATCATTTCCAAATGTTCATTTCTAATTAAACAAAAGGGCCTTACTCTAAGAAACTAAAAAAAATAATTATTATTATGTAAATCATATAAGAGTGTAATGAAAATGATAAATAACGTAATTTTTTATCTTTCAATAAAAATATTTTTACTTTAAATTTTTTAACTAATATTCTTTAAGATATTGGACAATCTTAAAAATCACCGCCCATGGTGTATAATAAGCCAATTCATGCCCAAACTTGTGCTCTTAGCACGTTTTACACGTTGCGTTTGTTCGTTGCCAAAAATGCTTGGCACTACAATTTGTGTCGTCCAATTTAGGTTCTTTAATTCTACATCACCAAACCCTAGCTACGGAAACTGTTTGATTGGTTGTAGACATGGCCAATTTGAATGGCGTGAGTCATGGGACATGGCAAATTGGGTACAAGAGTGTAGTCTTATAACTATCAATGCCACTTACTTATATGCGCACCAAATATCTGGTAGTCTAATTATTTAACAATCTCTTCATATATACTATGATGTTTTATTGCATTCATTTGTACAATGTGCAGCTAGCACACCCATAAATAGCCTATCAAACTCAGCAATTACAATGTTTGGATTCTCCATTTCTAGTTTCTTCTTTATTCGTACCTGATGTCAATAAATATGATCATTCAGCTAGCTACTCACTATTATTGTATCTCCATAGAAAGCCTGGGCATCGTACTGGGATTTTATTTATCTCGTGTTTGTTATATATCAACTTCATTAATGTATTACTTGCAACGTATAAATTTGTGACTAAACTCACTATCCTGTGGCTTTAATTACCATGAGATTTGAAAGAATTAATAAAAAATGCTAACCAGTCCTAAGAAATTCAAAACAATTTTTTAATTAAAAAATGTCATTCATGCACTTTTACAGTGATTTTTAATGTACTTTAAAGGTAAGTTTTAATTAAAATTTTATGTTTTGAATTTCTTAACCGGTATCCTTAATTAAACTTAATTAGAAGTTATAGTTGTTGATTAAAAAAGATTAATAAGTGATACTTAAACAATATTATTTTGATTTATGTCGTGTTCATGAACAATGTCGATCTTAAAATAAAACATAAATATACATAATCCATATACGGTCAAAAGCATAAGAAATTTGTAATTTTTGTTCTACTAATAAATGTAAACTCTAGACATGCGTTAACAATACATATGGGCGGTATGCTCATGGATGAGAAACAAACTCTACTTGTTTAATTTTTTGACTGCAAACTTTGCTTGTTATTTACACAAGAATACCAACACATATGTACATGTACTTTGGTATCAATTTTATTACTTTGTTTTGGTAAACATTTTTATTACTTTAGGTTGTCGAGTAATAACCACAAATTGTAGTACAGACATTGACAAAAAAGTTTTAAGTCATTCACATTAGAGCAATAAATTTTAATATTATATTTTTTATGTTCCTTGGAGCTCTTAGATTATTATGTGATATAAACTTTTAATAATTCCATGCACATAATTTTACAGACTTTTAATACTTCTATTTTTACTTACTTTTAGACACTCTTTAAACTGTCACGTTGTAATTAATGTTCTTAAGAAATATTTAATGATTAATTTGATCACTATTTATTTATTAGTATTTTTATAGAATAATTATATAGATTGAGGGACACATAGTGTCATCAACATGGTATATATATATATATATATTGTTTGCTCTTTAATTTTTCTTAAACAATTTAGATATTTATTTTATTTTGTATTAGTTATAAAGATGAAAAAAAATATATCATCGATCAATAAGTAATTATCAATATATGATTTTTAATATAATTATTATAAAAAGTTAACAAACTTATTTTATATAATTATTCATGATTATTAGATAATCGTATAAATTTATTTTATATATCAGTATATAATCTATTGTATCAACAAATAAATATATTTAAGTGTCTCCTAATCCTGTTTTTCTCACAAAGTAGTATTATTGTATTAGTACAAGATAAAAAGAAATCGTGGACAAAACTGAAAAGTTCACTGATTAAATGACATCGTCAGCCCTCGGCAGAATGAACCCACATCTCTAATTCGATCGGTAATTTAATACACCATGCAAGTTGATTAATAATAAATCATTTATTAATTACAAGCATGCGTCACTCTAATATTATTTTTGGTTCTTCTACTAGTGGCTAATTCTATTTTCCGCTCAACAGATCTTCTCCTTATTTTAGAAGAAGTAAATCTGATAAACAAAAAGGAAATAATGGAAGCAAAGTTTGGCAGAACAAATTGTTTCTCCCAGGTAAAGAAGACTGGGAAACTTTCTTTCATTTTTCAAGTTACAAAACACTTGAATACTGTTGGATGAAGATGGTTTTAATCTAACAGTTGGAAATATAATTTGTTTGCATACTGTTTAAGCGTTAATTAGGATAGTTAAGGACAAAATCACATGTATCCCAACTAAAACAAGTGTACACCTCCTACAAGTGATTCTCGTCGGCAAACCTCCCGACGGCGAATCTGTCGCTCGTCAACCTCTATATGCTCAACCCTACCACCTCCTCCTCGACCTCACCGACGACTCTCTTTTTCGACATGGCCTACTTCGACGGCAGCACACTGGACACAAGCAATTAGAGTGGTAGAGGTGCTTGCACGACATCTCGCGCGCCAATGTTCCTTGCACACGGCGCTGTGCGTCTCCGTCGCAACCAGAGACTCAGTAATTTCCACCGTTGGCATTGACTCTAGCGCCACATTCAACACCGGCAGATTCTCCACCTTACCCAAGTTGTTGATCTCAATCTACGAAACATACTGTAGCAGTCCGTCGAATCCCGATCCGAGCAGAAACTCCGACATCCTCGACGACAGCGGCCCCTTATTGTCAAAGCCACCATAGTATAGCTCGAAGCTACTCTCTTAGTCCTCCCCCGATCCTCAGAGCCTGAACGGGGAGTGGTTCATGGCGTTGCGGCGTCTCCGGCGGAACCTTGCCTTGTCGATACCACGTCGGCAATCGCCCGAAGGTGACCTTTTCAATGGAGGTGACCTTTAATATACATTAATTTTGTCCTTAATTATTCTAATTAACTTTTAAACAGTCTACAAACAAACTCTATTTCTAACCATTCTATTAAAAACATCTTTCATCCAACGGTATTAAAAAATTTCCCAACTTGGGAAAGGAAACAAAGTTTCGCTGGGGAAGGGTGGAAAGAGAAAAAAAAAATTACAAATAAATGTGTGGCAAGACTTCAAAAGGCATGTTTGACGATAGAAAAGCTTTTTTATTCTCAGAATAATGATCGATGAAAATTATAAATTTTGAAAATTATATTTCTTAAAAATATATTTAGTTAATTATTTAGAATCTTTCAATAAGTTTGTTAAAAATCAAAAAACATGTTATGCATATTTTTAATGATTATTTTAATTATTTATCTTATTATATAATTTAATAAAGAATATTATATTTTCATATTTTTCCTATAGTAAAAGAAAAATTAAACTAAAAAATAATTTTTTTTATCTCTTTTATATATTTTTTTTAAAAAAATAATTAAAAAACATCTTTCCAAAAATATTATTTTTTTAAAAATACATATCAATAGTTTGTAACTAACCTATGATTCCCATAAAACCAAAAATATCTCCCCTTGCTAAAAGCCGTTTGAGTAGAAGAAAAAAAAATTGAAAAGAAAAGGAGTCCCAGCATTGACTGTGGTGCTTGTTTCATACAAGAACAAAACCCACACACTCTCTTGTGTTTTTTTTTTTTAATCTCACTCTTCACTCTTCACTCTTCTCGCTGCATGAAATTCCCTCCTATATTGTTAGGGGTTTCGTTCATTCACTCGCTCACTCACACACACACGCGCGCATTGAACAAATGATGTGAATTCGTTGTTGTTGCCGTTGCAAATTGGATCCCACTCTCTCGCAGACTCACTTCCGTTGTAACTAACGTTACTTTTCCCTCCAAACGGTCCCTAACAGCTTCTACCAAACAAACTCACGCCGCGATGTTGGATCTCAACCTCAACGCCGATTCCGCCTCCGACTTGCAAATGGAGAGCTCCGGCAGCTTCAATTCCTCCGTCGTCAATGCCGCCGACACCGACGACTCCTGCTCCTACGGCGACGCCGTTGCCTACAACTTTGCCATCCTCAACAACGCCGCCACCTCCGACGGGCTTCCCCTCGGCGCCGCCGGAGAACCGTCCGTTCGCACCATCCAGCTCTTTCCGGCGGCCGATTCGGGAGCCTCGGCGGCGGCGTGGCTTGATTTCTCGTCGAAGGTGGATCAGCACGGTGCTCCGCCGGAGCAGAGGATCACTCCCCGGCAACAGCAGGTGAAGAAGAGCCGAAGAGGACCGCGGTCGCGAAGCTCGCAGTATCGCGGCGTTACTTTCTATCGCAGAACCGGAAGATGGGAATCGCACATTTGGTTAGTACTTAGTAATCGATGATGCCCAGTAATTTTGGTATTAACACGCTACCGTTAGTGAATCCACTGTGTGGTTTTGTTTTGTGCAGGGACTGTGGGAAACAAGTGTACTTGGGTGAGGACGCAACGCAAGTAGAAGATTCGTTTTATATTAACTGCTTCAGTTTTCTTTAATATCGCTTTCTTTTTCTTTTTTTCTTTTAGGTGGATTTGACACCGCGCATGTTGCGGCAAGGTAATTTGATTTTCGTGATTAAGTGTTTTTGGTTTTTGTTTAAGCGTGCTGTTTTTATTATTTTATTAATTAATTTTTTTTTTCAGGGCTTATGATCGAGCTGCGATCAAGTTCCGTGGCGTTGATGCGGATATCAATTTTAACGTTAGCGATTACGATGAAGATATAAAGCAGGTTTTGAACTGTGCACTGATGGCTTTAATTTCTTGGTTTTTTTAATTTGTTTTAGATACTTGAATGGAATTTGTGATTGTGGATTTGATTTTCGGTTATTGTGTTGTGCAGATGAGTAACTTCACGAAGGAGGAGTTTGTGCACATTTTGCGGCGACAGAGCACTGGTTTTTCGAGGGGAAGCTCCAAATACAGGGGAGTTACTCTGCATAAGTGCGGGCGATGGGAAGCTCGTATGGGGCAGTTTCTTGGTAAAAAGTGAGAAAACAAAACTATTTGGTTGAATAAAGTTTTTTCAGTTTTCTATTTCCATGTGCATTAATATGCGAGATTATGTGGATTCCTTTGCTCGTGATAAATCAGAATTTAAGTTGGCCAGGGTTTATTGCTTGCTTGCAGGTATATATATCTTGGGCTATTCGACAGTGAATTAGAGGCTGCAAGGTTTTACCAATTAATTGAATATCTCAGCCTAAATTCCTTAACATTTTGGATTCTGTATATATACATATATACAGACACACACTTGATGTGTTATTTTTTACTTGCTGTGTATATACATAATTCCAGAGCGTATGATAAGGCAGCTATAAAATGCAATGGAAGGGAAGCAGTTACAAACTTCGAGCCCAGCTTGTATGAAGGGGAGGTAATTTCCCAGTCTGATAATGAAGGTACCACTTATTTATTTATTTCCATTGTTTCATAATCTGCTTATTGATTGATCTATAAAGTTATGGATTAAAACATTTAACGCCACCTTCACTGCGACACTATTTCAGATACCAAGCAAAGTCTTGATCTGAACTTGGGCATAGCTCCCCCTTCTTACTCTGATGGTCAAATCAAGAACACACCCAGCAACGGGAGTGGTATGATAGCTCCGCAGAGCTGGGATGATATCCCTCTCGATAAGCGAGTTATGGTAAGGTTGAGGAGTGTTGTATGATGGCCCATATGGTTGGATTCAATTATTCTTTGAGTCTGCATTTTTCATTTGTTTCTGAATTAGCAGTTTGTATTTTTTTACTTCGCGTAATAGTTTGAGCACTCTGGATCAAGATCACGGACCATTCAGCCACCTCATCATGGCTTCTCCATAGCATCTGGGCAACATCCTTCCGTCTGGAATGGTAGCAATTTCTTTCCTATCTACGAGGTGATTGCCATACATTCTCATAGCAATTTCTTTACCCAATTTCTTCCGTCTACTTATTTTAGTGCTCACTGATCATTCATTTTCGTTTTATATTTACAGGAAACAGCAATAGAGAAGAGGATGGAAGCTGCTCCCGTGCCAAATTGGGCATGGCAAGTCCAAGGTCCTTATGGCAGGGCAACTCTTGCTCCACCCTTCTCTACTGCAGCATCATCAGGATTCCCTTCAACAATAATACCATCAGCTGCGGATACTCAAATTCGTTTTCCAAACATGACATTCCTCCACTCGCATTTTCCATCATCAATCACTAACTCCGGCACCATATCCCCTTTCTTCTTCGGTAGCTGAATGCATTGCTAGGTAGACCAAAGCAATTGCAAATCTTCTTGATTTCACCATATGGTTGACAAACTAGTAGGACTAGTTACAAGTAGCAATTGAATTTGCTTGGTTCTACAGCTTTTACTATTTGCCATTCTACTAGTTTTCTTCAATATATGTAAAGAAATGCCATGCCCCGATGGCTTCTTGAACTCTGCTTTTACTGATTTTTGAGACTAAGCGTTTACTTTGGTATCTCCAACATTCAATCTCGGTGCTTTTCTATCTAGAAAATACTTGAAAAGATGAGTTTGATCTTTTTGAAGAGACGGAATTTGTACATATTTGAACGCATGGTAAGTTCAATCCATATTTGTGGGTCATTGTCGTGAATTTTCTTTGCTTCCGTTAGTTAGTCGCCACTAGCCAGTGTTTATTATTGCCGACATAACACTATTCACAAATTTTGGCTTGAATCCCATCACATGGTTATTCTTATATTTAAGGAACAGCAAAGCTGTCTTATGGTCTTTGTTAATGATTCCTCCCCCTAACCTAGGTCGAAGTTTATGCATTGATTTTGTGCGCACGGTAGGACGTCCAAGTCACTTTATGTCCCATTCCTATGTACATTGTATACACACTCCTTGCTCCTTTCACATTTTTTTAAATTTCTACTCCTCTCACAAACAAAGATCTATAGTAGTGCGTAATAAGCATCATTGTCAGAGAGTTCGGAAACACTGTCCGAGAAGATAGTGAAAGAAGTTATAACCAAACTGCCGATGCATCAATGCCGACGCTTTACAAGCTTTATAATAAATAATATTAACGCAAACCAGGCAAACACGATTTCCTATATTTTTAATTTTTTATTGCTGATGCATCTTTATATGTACAGACTTTTTTAAAAAAGAAAAGGTCAAAGTATAGTTAATAAATCAGATTCGAAAATTAAAATTCTCATTTCACAATAGGAAGGAGAGAATGTAATGTATGGTCGGAGATTTTGAAAGCAAAAGAAATGTTGTAGAAGATTTGAAGTGACAGAATTTTTCGTAGAAAAATGTTAAAATGAGGTAGATTTAGTTTCAAATGTTAAATTGGACTCAACAGGTGCTGATTATAGGAACTACATAGTGCTTAGATTAGAGTTTGTAAATTTGAATTTGTGAATCATGATTTATTAACTTAATTCTGTTGAGTCTATAATAGTGTAATTTATGTCTGGAAACTTATGTTTCAAATGTGATATCCGACAAAATGAATGTTATTTGGCTGCTATAAATTAAAATCACTTTTGAAGCTGAGAATGTGAAATTATTAAAAAGGATGAGTTTCATAACAAATATTAAATGATGTAATACTAAATTATATATAAGAAAAAAATATTTGTTAATATGCACAATAAGGATTTTTTTTTCTTAATGCGAAAGCGACAAAGTGTTACTTCGATGTTGAAAATGTTATAGATTCATTAATTTGTGGCTGGACCAACGTATGATTCAAACTACTTATATCCTTCACCCAAAAAAATAGTCAAAATCGTGTTTGAAAATAAACGTAATTTTACCAAAAAGCATGTCAAACATAATTGTACTATGAGACTATTTTTATACGTAAACGATATTTTTTTTCGTCAAAATCTGATTCCCTATAATTTAATGCAATTGAAATTACTTACCAACTCGTAACATTATATATATATATATATATATATACTTTCCTTATTTTTGTTACTTCTATCACCATTATTGTTACCTATATCCTTTGCTTTCATAATTGTTGCTACTGCAACTAATTCCCTCACCCAACCCACTACCTCCTTATCCCATAGTCACTACTGTAACCTCCATTATCATTTCTATTTTTATAGCTAGTGCCATTGTCACTTATAAATTAAATATTTTTTTATCAAATATGATGTAATTTTGCTGATGAATATTCTTACTAGAAATTGAAATTTAATAAAAAAATAATTTTCTACTTTAATCCTTTGTAAAATTTAAATATAAAAATATGATTGAAACTAATTTTAATTTTGAATAAATTAAAATTGAACTTAGAATATTGCTCTACAATTTTTATTCCTTATGTTAAAGGGACTCTTAATTTTATAATGCGCAACATATTTGAAGTTTGAGTCGAAAAATCTTTTAAAGCTCATTTGTTTGTAGATAAAAAAGATTAAAAAAATAGAAAATAAATAATAAAATAAGATAAAATTCATATTTTTATACTCTATTATAATTTAAAGTTTTAATCTTAATTAATTATATTGTATTTCTTTTAAATCAATCAAGCAAATTCTTAGTTTTATTAATTAAAGTTGAAGAAATTAGGCAAGAATAAAATATAATTGACATGTAAAGTAAAATAAAAGGTAAAAATAGGCCTGACATGAAGAGAAAGAATTACAATTGAGGCATGGCAGATGCCAAAAGGACAAGAGGTACGAGATTGAAAATGATTTGTTTGGGGGATTTTGTCGCATGGCATGATAATTTTCGGCCACGTGTCGAAATAGGGGCTCGCTATGTCCCGTCCCTTTCCCTGGATTAAAGCAATTCCGCATTCGCCGGTTTTTGCCACAACCTTAGGATTAGGACTCAGTCACTCACTTGTACGTCAATCTGCCTTCCCTGTAATAAAGAGTAAGAAACCCCTCACCAAACCAAATTAATTAAATGACCTTAATAAATCTTTAAATGTAACTATCAACCTAATTTAACTTTTTTTTTTAATATCTAAATGCTATCTAATATCTTCAGACAAACAAATATATAAATATAATAAAATTAATAATATGATAAAGAAAGAGAAATAAAAAAACTGTATAATTACTTATAAAATACAGGTTATTTCTATTTATATATTATAAATATCTAACACACTTTTTCATGTTGAAGATTTACTAAATTGAATACTATTTTAATGTGAATATGAATCTAACACATTCTCATCAAATTGGCTTACTCCCTCCACACATAGATATAAACAGTAAAAAAAATAATTTAAAATTTAAATATAAAGAAATAATACTTAACTTTTATCTTATTTAATATTATGTCATTCATTTAATAAAATGTTATTTTCTGTAACTTATTTATTCCTATTCTATGTGTTGATAGTTAAATTTATTTATATATAAAAGTGGCGAATAAGAGTTATGTTGACTGATATGGGATCTCCAAGAAATAAGAATTAACAAGAGGTGAGGATGAGAGTGTGGGTGTGGGGGGCAATGAATGGCATGATTCATGCAGCTAGCTGTATGTATGTATCATGAGCAGCATGAAAAGCCTGTTGGCCACACTGTACTGTACTTTCTATATGTGAATAGTAAAAAGTTGATTATTCTGGCAGGGGCCACTCTTTGCTCTCAAAAGTAGGTGACCTATCAAATCCGTACCAAGTTACTGACCCTATCTCTCTGTCACTTTTAAATTGCCCTCTCTCCAAACTTGAAGGTTGCCAATGAATGACCTAATCTAACTCTCTAAATTTGGTTTTTCCCTTTGTTTGTTGGGCTCTATTGCATTGCCAAGTTATTCCTATCTACACACACCACTTCACTTGAACCTGGCCTCATCAATTTCTTCATTCACATCCATCTCAACTGCCGACATCATTATCCCTGCCCATAATTACAAATCTTGTTCTATTTCCCTGTGTTTTTTTTAACCTAAACATATAGAAACAACTAAATTTACCGCCTCTGCCCACAATCAATCACCACCAGATTTGCAGTCTCATATATTTGGATTAACTCTGATTCTTTGTGTTGCTTTGGTCAATTAAAACCTTTATAAATTTTTCTTATAAACTACAGGAAAAATCATTTTCAATTAATTGAGAGTATAAAAAAGTTAATACTGAAATTGTATGTCTATTAAACTCAAAAAAGTTATGTTTTCAATTCAACTATCTAAATTATAATTTTTAAAATAATTACTATTACAAAAATCAACTATCTTACTATATATGTTGTTAATGTATTTTAATTAAATTCTTATTTTATTTTATGTATACATGCTTTTTTTCATTAAAGGGATAAATGAAGTGGTACTTTTAATACTATTGACCAAAACATCCATGGTATGCTAAAGCTGTTAATAGAAACTCACGTAAAAGATTATTCCACCGACCTGTAAGCAGTTTTATTTAATTATATATACTTAGATCTTATATGCTAAAATATCTTGAGAAAAATTGCCCAAAACAAACAAAGTTATTAGATTTTAATCTAAATATATGGAAAATGTAATAATTATACAGATAATGATATTCATCTCCCTCAGTCAGTCTTTTATAACTCATTTTTACCTCATTTTTTTTCTTAATTTATATCTATCTTCTTATTTTGTATCAAATCATATTTCGTATTTATTCTTTTTAATTTGTCTTTTTCTCTCTTACTTTTTCCTCTATCCATCCAAATCCACCCAAATTTATTGAGATGGACGAGTAACATTTCCCTTGTCACATACAGGTGCTTCTAAAAAAATGGACAATTTTATTGTCTTATTTTAGGACGCGGCTAAGGTGAAGTCTGGGAATCCTTCCTCACCTGTAGAACATTTAAATTTACCTGTAATAACAGGTTATTTACTGGAAGAAAAATAATCATAAAGAAATAAACATCACACAAAAATAAAAAAGATAAATTATATTCTGATGGAGAAAGGTTACCAGTTTATCAGGTATCAGGTTTGAAATCAAAGAAGGAATACTTGTTCAACCGGTAATTTTTTTAATACATTTGAAGTTTTTTTCCTTATAATAAATATTTTTCCTTTTTTTTTTTAATCTCGTCAGCTCTTCCCCACCACCGTTCGTTTTCTCCTGGTGACTTCTTTCGTTCATTCCAAATACCAATTCAGAATTTCAAAACCTCAAATTACTAATTTAAAATTAAAAATCTCTCACAAAAATAAACAACCAATTCATCCCAAATTTCAAATCCTCCAAATCAATTGAGAGCAACTGAGATTCAAGAAAGAACAAAAAAAATAAAAAATCAAGCAACTTCATGATTGATCAGCAAAACAAAGTAACCAGAATCCAACAAATAAAAGAAAACAAAAACTGAACAAATCATGCTACTGATTTCTTCAATTCACCAAATCAGAAAACGTACAATAAATAAAAAAACAAACGTTGTCGTCGCCGTCAGCGAGGCAAAGGAGAGAGGGAGAACCTTTCACGGAGGTTTCAAAGGTGTCGAAGTCGTCTCGCAGTTGATGAAGGTCAGGGAAGAGATGGAGGAGGTCGACGAGACCGTCACCCGCCGTCGTTTCTTCTTCTAGCTTTTCTTCAATATATAAAATTAAGAATCTTTATTTATTATTTTAAAGTTAAATTTTTAATGATTTTAATATATTTTTTACTGTTTTTTTTCCCGGTAAGTAACTTTCAATTGCGGGTTATGTTCTGTGTTCCACATGTGAGGAAGTATTCCCGGACTTCACCATAGCAGCGTCCTTTATTTTAAGGTTTAACTTTTATGGACAAGCATCTCAGTGCACGGCTCCTTTTGACAAAATGTTGGGGAAGGACAGAATTTTTGGTGAGGGAGAGTATAAAGCAATTTAATAGAAAAAAATAATTCCAGGTTAAGTTTAATTGATATGGTATGAATTATGAATATGGACCAATATTTATTCATAATCTACAACTTGGGTCTAGGGATGGTTGTTTAGGGCACGCGCGGTGGACGTAACAGTTGATTCAGAGGATTTGAATTAAAATAAATAAGTAAATCATAAACCTAAGGAGAATGAGTGTGCCCTTTAAAATTTGTTTCCTATGAAAAGTCCATTCACTAAGCTTATGATTACTGTGTTTTGTCCATTCAGTAGTAAAACAGAAGAAATGTGAGATTTTAATGTATTCAACAGTAGCTAATGAGCTCAAAAACTAGGTTATTATACCTATCCTAAGTTGGCCCCTACTAGGTGATTTTTATCCTAGATAGTAAGTTTTACCGTTCTGACGCTTTATGCTTCACACTCCTAATACACACTAATGAAGCCATCTTAATTCAGTCAGTTACTTTGACAAGACATCTCATCCCATTCACATAAGAAATAAATTATATGGATCCGATATGAGTTATATTTATTATTTTAATTTCTTACAACTATTTTCTTTTAAAGATAATTGTGTGCAAAATAATATTTGTATTAAATATATATACCTCGTTTGGTAAAAATTTAAATATTGATTCATCACATTACGTCCTTTTCAGTAAACTCAATCTTAATTTGTTTTTATACCGGTAGACTCAATCTTTGTTAATGAGTGGTTATAACTATCTATACACTTTTAATAATTTATATTGATTAATTTTATTTAAATTCATCATTGAATTAAACGTTTTTATTGTAGAAATTATTTTTGTAGAATTCTAGATTAACTTATAATTATTTAATACCTCGTTCATATACATAAAATTAAGAATAATTCTATTTTTTCATTAACATTATTTTTTTTATAAAATTTGGCATGAATAATTAAATAACATATTATAACTATAATTTAATGGTTAATTATATAAATGGAGAAATAAATTTTATACAAAGTTATTGATTACAGTAAATGTAGTTTGCTATATGTTGATGCTTTCTATCTCTCACACGCACATATCAATAAAATTTAATTTTCATACATTATGATTATGAGATTTTTACATTTTCAACTAATTAAAATGTTTTCTATATATAACTTTTAAAAAAAGTAATATTAAATTTATATATAATTATACAGTCAAAATTTATCTTTTAATCACCTTTTATATAAAATAATTTTTGTACGGATATATATATATATTAGTTGGGCATTATTGGCCTTCATTATTACATTAGAATTGGGAGACAACCAATCCTTAACATGCATTGAAAGCGACCTGTTCTGATAGTTACATTACACGAATAGTAAGTAGTTACCAACCCATCTCAAAAAATTATTTTTGTAGTTTTTAGCAGAGAAAATAAATTCGTTCTCTTAATCAAAAAATAAATAAATCGTTCTCTCTCGTTTATTATGATTGAACCACGTACATTTTACAACCATAGAAATAGCAAAAATAGTTGTAACTTTTTTCTTATTTGAAGACGGCATTGGTTACATGTAATCTCATGAACGGTTTAATACTTCTCTAGCTAGTTTTTCATATTCAAATTTTACATGATTCGATCATATTAACTTTGTGTCTATTGCTCTTCATTAATATTTACATTTTCTCACAAAATCCTATTTAATTAATATCTATAGAAAGATATTATATACAAAAATTTAACATAACTAATTCTATGTAATTTCAACGTGAAAGGATGCAATCTTGATCCTTTCTCAATTTCGGGAGGGCACAAAAAGAAATCCCAAATCCTGTGACTGCTGTAAAATGGACACTCAAAATTCTTCACCATTTTGGAGTATGTTTGTGCATTCATGTGTTTGCAAACACGTTGACAAAATTAAGTGTCTAAACCTTTTCTTTTGCAGTTTTACATCGGGCCGTTAAATTTATCTCGAAATTTGTATGATAACAAGTTGGACCGACAACCAAACACACACTTGGACGTTGGACTTAGCTAGGGGAAACACATTTCAACATGTTAAACTATTCGTTTGGTATCTACAGTTATTGTCCTCATTTTAAGTTTCCTCTATCTTATATGAGAAAACTGTGAATTTTAGTCCGTATACACAAATCTTTGTAGCATTTTATTGCCATTAGAAAAATTTTGTAATGATTTTATACTGAAACAAAAATCTCCAGTAATCAAATTTTAATTTTTATACATGTGTAGAGAATAATTTTAGGTTTCTTTTGACAAAGTTTAGGTTAGGTCATGTGTGAGGAGATTTGAACTCATCTTTTTATAGATAGATATGAGTATGATGTTTACCAATTAGATCACCTTTTCTTGTCAATAAAATTTACAACTTTTTCATATTAAAACTAAAACTTAAAAAGCAAGTATTAAAACTAAGTGAATAATTTAACCAAATCATAATGAAACAAATATCAAGGTGTCTTCATATGTGTATATTTCCCACAAATAAAGTCCTAGATTCCAAGTCCATTGCTAGTAACTGAAACATCAAAACTCAAAAGGAAACAAATCTAAAACTTCTATATGATTAGTACCGCACCTTGCGGCTCAGGTTGTATTCAGTATTCAGGGAAGAATGAATCAGTGTGTATATATATATGCTACAAACAACTATTCCAAACACAGCAAAGCATGCAGATGCGGTGAACATTCAAATGTCCAACCAAATTAAACCACCGTATCATAGGTAAAACGAAAGCTTTAAAATTCAATTAAGTCCTTTTCCAAAACAATAGCTAGCCCTCAATTCTTTTGCAGCCTTATGGTAGAATACACATAGGAAAGACATTGAAGGGGTTAAGGTTGGGGGGTTCCATCCCTGTCGTGTCGAAATGCGTTGTTGTTGGATATGTAGGACACACCTTGCATGTGATGTCATGTCATTTGGAAACATCTCCCCTTTTGCCTTCTACTATTTCTCTGTGAGCTTCTCTTCTCCTCTCTCTCTCCCTTTCAAGCCAAACATGGCCATTGAATTGTCAAAATTCAATCACCAATATGGTGCTACAACCATGCCTAGTTACTGACTTACTGCAATATCCATAAACTTATCTTCCACGTTCAACTTAGGCATATTGTTCTGCCGTGAGAGAGTTGTTAGAATTAGAAGCGTTTTGCCTTTGTTCAAGCTAGAACGTGATTCCTACGGTTAACCATTGGGCTTTACATCGTAGCTAGTATACTTTTAAGCATTGGCTTTGTGTTTTGTTACTCTTAATTACCTAAAAATTAGATCTCTTAAGACTGTTAATTACACCGTAAATTTTAAATATTAGTTATGTCCTAGCTAGTATTGAAGCATAAAACAAGTGTTTTTTTTCCTCTTTTCTAAATTTCTAAGGCTGTGTGGAAGACAGAAGTTTGACCATACAACAGAATTTGAAAGTAGTAATATGTTTTAGACATTCTAACAAGATATGTTTTTTTCTATTAGATTTTTTTTTAATTTCAAATGTCTCTAAGTTTATTTTTTAATTTTTGTTTTGATAAGTTGATATTTTTTTTAATTTTAGTTCTTGTAATTTTTTTATTTATTTATAGTCCTTATAAATTTATATTTTTGAATTTTAATTTATTTATATATTTATTTATAATTCACATAAACTTGCATGTGCATAAATTAAAATAAAAAAAATACAAACTTACTAGATTAAAAATAACAAAATACTTTATTAAAACCAAAATTAAAAAAGCATAAACTTATAATTTATAAGAATTAAAAATAAACAAAAAAATTTACAATAATCAAAATTGAAAAATATACCAACTTACCCTAAATCAAAAACATATTTAAATCAACATAGACCTCGTCATTTTTCTTTGTCTCTTTTTGATACATTATACTATATATTTATCACACTTTTATCTCTTTTATTTATTTCTCTCTCTTAAAATATCTGCTAAAATAGATGGCGGTGTCCATATCTATCATTTTAAAGAGCATCATAACAGGAAGTGGTCCCAATTTCTAATTCTACTTAC
>Ga0315911_1000057_pt1 | contig 25239 bp, 41 predicted proteins | sample Edanod1MG_FD_207737 | JGI IMG/M metagenome (GOLD analysis project Ga0315911, IMG submission 207737) | Root nodule microbial communities collected in Santa Monica, California, United States - Edamame nodules 1 | ecosystem: Host-associated > Plants > Roots > Nodule | place: USA: California... | reverse complement strand
CGCAGCAAGACCTTGCGGATGCCTGTGGCCTCTCAACCGTCCATGTCAATCGCACAGTTCAGGAACTGAGAAAGATGGGATTGCTCGATTGGCGCGGACAAATCGCCTACGTGCTTCGGCGCGAGGAGCTTGAAACGGTGGCCGAGTTCAGCGCCGATTATCTCCATGCGCTAAAAGTCCCAAGTCCGCGCGCGATCATAATGGCAGCCGGGTGAACCGGCGCTAGGCAGCGCCGGCCCGAACCATATCCAGGCAGGGGAAGATCAAGAACCGGACGCACCCGGCAAATATCGCCGGAGCCGTGGACCAAAGACGCATTTGATCGATGGGTGGGAGTGGGCCACGAAGCCACGTAATTCAAACTTGGAGATCAACGTTAGCATCTGGCGCCCTGTCTCGATGCTCTCCCCCGAAGATCGGCTCGACCGCCACAAAGTTAATGAAGCTGTGGCGAGGCACAAAGAAGAGCCCGACGCCGATTAGGCGCCAGCTTATGTTCACTATTGAGCAAATCGCTCCAGCGCCGTTGATGAGTTATCACCGGCCAAGGCTCTGCTCGTAGGCGTCGGTGGCTGAGAGACCGAGAGCGCTCCCGCCTGCAAAGCCAAGGAGCACAGCCATGCCAATCCAACCTGTTCATCGGGTTCACGATGAAGCCGCCCAAATATCCAAGCAGACCGCATTCGTCCGCGAACTCATTGCAAAGGCGGCTGAACTATTAAAAACTAACTCCGCCCGACACCTTCCTCGACCGCAAAACGCACGATCCTTTCCCGCAAGAGGAGAGCCAGCACGGGAACCCGCAATCCTAACCTGCGTTTTCCCCGGCAGTGTTTTGGCGGAGAGCCCGATGGCGTCGCCAATACCGCCTACAGACAAAAAGTATCTGTGCCCGATTTGTCGCGAGCTAGCGTTGATCCTTTCGGCAGCAACGCTTGCCTTCGCGTCCCGGACGATATCCGATCTCAGCTGCCCTAATGGGCACAGCATCAGAATCACACCCGGAGGCAAGATCGTAACTTCCTCAACATCCCGGCGTGAACGAAAGGGCGCTGGGAAAGTCTAGGGAGGGAAACAGGCGTGAAGCATCAGGCCGAGCTACCGCCTGTCCAGAAGATCAGGCGGATTCTTTCGCCACTCGCGCCACTCCTGGAACGCGATGGCGATGGTGAGAACCGAGAGAACGATCATGAAGGCTGGAACTCCATCACATCCTGGCTTTGATGAAGTCGGCGAGATGGTTAGCGGCTCGCGCCAATGAAGCGGATGCTTCCTTCAGCTCATCCTGAGCCTTCTTCAAACCGCTCTTCCTGCTGGGTGAAATCTTTGTCCCCGCGCCCGTCGTCGGCGAAGATGCGTCGAAACTGATTGATGATCTGGTTCATCGCTTTGCCCGTATCTCTGAGGTCAGGGCTTCCAACGCGGTACGCGTGCTGTGAATGGCTTCGGCGAGGCGATCGGCAGCCAACACGCGCTCGTCATAGCTTTCGATCAGCTGGTTTTCGAGCAGCTGGAGTCGGATATCCTTAGCGAGTACACAAAAATGACGCAGATCAGGCCCGCAGGGCCGAGTTTCAATAGCTCCTGTGCCAAGTCCACTTCGCATTGCCCTACCGCTTAAGCCGCGCGACAATTTCGCCGCCAACTTTGGCGATGAACAGCGAGCCAACGATGGCTCCCATCCATTGATCCAGTGGGGAGGGAAGCGCCGCAATCGTCCACGACTGTGGAAAGGCGCGTGCCTTACACCAAAGGACTGAATAGACGCATACAGCGGCAAACCAGAAGCCTGCTGGCACGATGAACAGTAGTGGGAACCACCATCCGCGACCGGTTAAAATAGCGACTTGAGACGAGAGGCAGTCAGAACCTGCGCGAACCAGTCCGAGCTCCCGCGCGCCGTATTCCAGCATCGACTTGGCGTGGTTGCGTCCGCGCGACGTGATGAACAGCGCGCAGCCGCTATTCTCGACGAGGATCAGGGCGCGGTACGCATACGCTGCTGGTTCGCAAGCGCCCATTCGGAGAACGTCACACCGGCTGGAGGAGACCCGACCGACGAGTTATAGCTATCCGAGCCGACGACCTGCCAGGTCGCCCCGTGCTTGAACCGAATGAAAAGATCGCTTTGCGCCCCTGCGGGCCGCTCGAATGCCGACGCGGCCGCCCAGTGCAGGCAAACGTCATCCTTGCCGGCTCGACGATGCCAAATCCCGATCGCGCGCCGACACCCGGCCTCAAGCGCACTCCAGAGCGGCGTGGTAATCCCGCGGCTCCACCTATTCGGTAGGAGGATTCCGCATCGGAAAACTTGCGGATCTACAAGAACGTATCATATTATGATACAAACCTCTTGCGAGGCGTATCACCGCATGATACACTCCGATCATGATCAAGTGCTTCAAGGACGAACTGACCGAAGCAGCCTTCAACGGCAAAGCCAAAAGGCTTTCCGGCCGATCTGCTCAAGCTAGCTCGCCGTAAGCTCCAGTATCTGAACGCAGCTGTGAACCTACACGACCTTTTGGCCCCTCCCGGCAATCACCTTGAAGCCCTGAAGGCGACCGCAAGGGGCAATATAAGTTCCGCATTTACTTCACCTGGACCGCTGAAGGTCCAAAGGAGGTCGAGTTCGTTGACTACCACTAGCCAGACCAAGGAGGTCATATGGCAAAGAAACTGCCCCCAATGCACCCCGGTGAGGTGCTACGCGAGGAATTTCTCATCCCGCTCAACATTTCGGCCGGTGCGCTCGCCAAGGTTTGCGGCGTTCCCCGTACCAGGATTGAGCGTATTGCGAACGAGGAGACCTCGATTACCGCGGACACTGCTCTTCGCCTGTCCAAGGCGCTGAAAACCTCTGCTCAGCTTTGGCTGAACCTGCAGAATGCCTATGACGTGCAGATGGCCGAACAAGAACTTGGCAGCGACCTGGAAAAGATCAAACCGATCGACCGCGAAAGCTGCGTGAAACGAGAGACGCCCGGACGGGAGCCGCCGGGCGCATCTATTCACTCAAGCTGATTTGCGGGCGAATATTGGCTACGACTGCAAAAGTCAATCCACTGGGGATCTCACTCCACAAGGCCGGCTGTCTTACCGGAAGTACGTCATGCCGCCAACGACGATCGACAGGACAAAAACCAAAGTGGCAGCTCCAATAATCCACGGCATGTCACGGCGTTCTCTGGGGGTCATGTTACTTCCTCATGTGTACGTCCTCGAGCGCCTTAGGCGGCTGTAGCCCTGGCGACGTCAGCCACTCGTTGATATGGGCTGCCGTTTCGGCCTGACGCGCTCGGCGGAGATATAGCTCGCGCTGAGTGCCGGGCGGGAGCTGCGCAGCAGCGACCCTGAAGCGAGCAGCCTCCTCGGCCAATCTCTCTTCGAATGTCTTGGTATGTTTCGTTCGATTGCGACGCTTGATGACCACAGCGCACTCCTTTCCGTTGCAAGAAGGCGGGAGCGCGGTGACGGCGATCTCATCACCGATAGATACCCAAAGCCGTGCGGTGATGAGGAATAAATACTAGGGGCAGCGGCGGGCTTCTATATCCCACGTTACACGCGTAAATAATTGTTTTCCTTCAAAAATACTCAAACGGTTCAAAATACTCATTCGTCTCCTAATGACACTTTCGCTATGCATTTGTCACGCTGCCTGATCTCGCCATCTCCGCAGAAGATCATCATGCCAAAGCATCGTCGCGCCGGGATGTATCCTGAACGCAGCGAGATCAACCGCCCGGTCCATCGTCGCGCCCGGCGCCTCGTACCACCCACCTGCCCGCTTGATCGGCATCATGTCGCATTGCACCGGCTTGGAGATGTTGGTCGCGATCGCGCGGTTCGGCACCCAGAGGGCAGCGCACCGCCAGCTTGGTCGCCGACGATGCCTGCAGCCGCGTGATCGTCGCGACCAAGTCGAGCGCATAGCTGATGCTGCGGGGTCACAGAATACCCCTGACGAGTCAGTGGGCCCGCTTCGCTGCTTCGCAACGATGATTTCGAGGCGGTTGTGGCAGCTTTCGATCTTCGTCTGCCACTCCATGTGCTCGGGTATGCCCGGCTTCGGCTCGAGCTTGGACAGGTAATATTCCTCCCCGAAGAGAAACAGCACCGTATCGGCGTCGGCCTCAATGTCGCCGCTCTCACGCAGATCGGAAAGCTGTGGCCGCTTGTCATCTCGTTTCTCGACTTCTCGATTGAGCTGCACGAGCAGGATGACGACGATTTTCAGCTCCTTGGCCAGCGACTTCAGACCACCGCATAGTGACGCTGGCCGCGATATTAGGATGACGCTTTCAGGTACTTCAGATAGTCGATGACGATGAAGCCCAGCCGGCGCCCTTCCCGCTGCGCCCGCTCGGCGAGACTTCTGGTTCTGGCGCTCACCTCGCCTACGGAAAGCGAGGATGTATCGTCGATGTAGAGCGGGAGATCGCTGAGCCGGCGCGCGGAGTCGATCACCATGTTGACGTCAGATTCCGGCAGTCGACCCTTTAGAATATGTCCCGACGGGATGCGTTGAAGGGACGATCATCGACGGCGGGGGACGAACTTGGGCGACGATCGCGACACTGCTGCAGACGGCGAAGATGAACAACGTCGATCCGTTCGCCTGGCTCGCCGTAACACTTCAGCGTATCGCCAACGGTTGGCCGAACAGCGAACTCGACGCGCTTATGCCATGGAACCACGCCGCCTGACGGCCTCAGCTTGCCGCTTACCATGGACCGTCATAGGCGCTCCGTGGAGAAGGTCCTACTCGCTGAACCTCACGATGCCGAGCACAAGATGCTCGGCGTACTCGTATGGCACGGGCGCGACGGCCGTGCCATTGCGATTGGCAACCGACACAAGGTGGCCAGCAACCGGGATGTTCCAAGATCCCCTTGTCCCATGGACCCGGTCGGTTCGATCAAGCTTCCAGCGACAACCGTGCTGACCGAAATCTGAGCGGCTCTACAATCACAAGCCTTCCGGGCTGCGACCATCGCCAAGAACCCTTGAAATGGCTGACTCTGCTCCTATCGTCTGTTGTGGGCAAGCTTCAGCTTGCCGAAAGGTCCTCGGAGACAATTTGACCATGGACCCGAAACGGGGATCCAGCTTTGCAGGGGCTGCGGATCTTGTGGCGCACGCGGAGACGGCGCGTCGACACCTTACTGAATTGAGCGCAGCCTGTGCGAACGGCGACAAGAGTGCGGCCCGCCGGCATTGCGCCAGGCAATCAGTGAGCTCGAGCTCGCTCGCGCGATGTTGCGAATTGGAAATGACTGAATTGGAGACGTCGGGCACCTAACTGCGGGCTCCATCATGACGGCACAGCTTCACGATTTACTTACCGAGGCCCTTGAAAGCATCAAGTCGGGCGGTTTGATTCACAAATACAGCTTGGTCTGGGCCGGTCGTAGCGAGGCGCCACGCATTATCGTGTGTAAATCCGCCGACATTTCAGATGACGTTTTGCGTCGTACAATAGTGAGTTCACTGGCTGGCCTCGCAGCTGAGTCACAAATTACCATCGAAAAGGATTGAGGGCGGCGGCGTTCAGCTGTCAGAGGTGGGCTACGACTATGCTTTGGAATCAGTTCGTCGGAATCACGATGCTGCTCTATGCGCTGACGAGTCCGGTCGGAGCCATTCCAGTCTTTCTTGCGATCACGCGGCAGGCGCGAAGCGCAAATATCCATCGTATCATCGTCTTGGCATGCACGGCGGTTGCGGTTTTCTTTGTGGGAGCCGCGGTCCTCGGCAAGCAGATCCTCGGCTTTTTCAATTGTCGGTCTCGATGACTTTCGTATCGCAGGCGGGTTGCTTGCACTGGTCATCGCGCTCGAGATGTTTCAGGCACAGTATGGGAAATTCTTGCAATCAACCAGCGGAGTTGACAGCAGCGAAGTAGATATCCATGGAATGGCGATAACACCGTTTGCATTCCCTTTGCTCGTCGGACCAGCCGAAGTCGGCATCATGATCACCCTTTCCAATGATAATCCTGGCTGGCTTGCGAAGGCGCTGCTTGCTGCGGCGTCAATCATCGCAACATTCCTGATCGGATTGACACTCTGGACGGCGGCGGCGATCGAGCGGTTCCTGGGAAAAACCGGGATCAACGTTATGACCCGCACCATGGCGCTCATTGTAGCGGCGATAGGCGTGCACTTCATTATGACTGGCCTGCGGAGCGAATTGCCCGGATTGGCCGGCTGAGATTCTGACAGGCCAGTTGCAAGCTAGGCTTCCGCGCCGGCTGCGCAACGGATCTCACATGACGCGTGCCTTCGTGGTGAGCCTTTGCACGGCAGCCGGCTCCAGAGCAAATGGAAATACCGCAATGGGACTGGCACGCCCGGGGACAAAGTGCAAACCTCTCCGGTCTCGCGCGAGGTTCAGCATTGAGCGGTCTCCCGACCCGGCGCAGATGGCGGGCGTGCCTCGCGAGCCAACTGCCCGAACTCGGTTCCGGTGCGCGGGCCGGAATAACCCGACTAAAACCAAGCCAAAAAATTTTTGCGAACGCTCTTGAAACTGATCGCCGTTTTTCTAATTGGATTTTTGCCGCTTTACGGGCGGTGCCGGGCGCCAGGTTGGGCTCGGCAAAGCAACCAGGGCGCCGGACAGGTGTCTTGCACCGATCGTCTTGCGCTCCTTCGTATCCATCTTGCTCTCTGGAGGACTTGGCTATGAGGACATACGATTTCACTCCCCTGTGGCGTTCGAGTATTGGATTCGACCGCCTCATCGATCTGCTCGACGAAACCCAGCATCGGTCCGAAGACAACTACCCGCCCTACAATATCGAGCGGCTCGGAGAGGACCGCTACCAGATCTCGGTCGCACTGGCCGGCTTCAACCAGGACGAGATTTCGGTGACGGCTGAGCAGAACGTGCTGACCGTGGAAGGCCGCAAGGGCGACAAGGACCAGCACGAATACCTCTATCAGGGTATCTCGGCGCGTCCGTTCAAGCGACAGTTCAACCTCGCCGACTACGTGCAGGTCAAGTCGGCAATGGTCGAGAACGGTCTGCTGCGGATCGAGCTCGTGCGCGAAATCCCCGAGGCCATGAAGCCTCGGCGTATTGCCATCGGAAGTGGCGCTCCTGGCGGACAAATCACGCAGAAGGCGGCCTGAGCCCGCTTCCTATTGGGCCAAAACACGCACGGACGGTAACCGTCCGTGCGCTGACCAGCTGCATGTCAAGTTAAGGAGGATATCATGGGTATTCGGGATCTCGTTCCCTGGGGCAAAGGGCAAGAACTCTCAACCGGACGAGAGGCATTCGATCCGTTTCTCACGCTTCACCGTGAGATGAACCGTCTGTTCGATGACGCCTTTCGCGGCTTCGGCTCATTCGGTCGCATCAACGCTCCGTTGATGGAGGGCCAGTTTAGTTGGCCACGCCTTGAACTGAATGAAACCGATAAGGAGGTTACGGTTTCCGCCGAGCTTCCAGGCCTCAGCGAAAAGGATGTCCAGGTTGAAATCGCCAATGGCATCCTGTCAATCCGGGGTGAAAGGAAAGCCGAACGCAGCGACGATTCCAAGTTCGTCAGCGAGCGATACTACGGCTCTTTCGAGCGCCAGATTCCGCTTGATGGCGTCGAGGAAGATAAGGCGAAGGCCGACTTCAAGAACGGCGTCCTCACCGTGACGCTGCCGAGGTCCGAGCAGTCAAGGTCGAACGTCAAGCGTATCGCGATCAACAGCAACTAACGTCAGAGGTCGGCGGCGTATGACCGTCGCCGACCTCTATATTCAAGTCTTTAGCAACGCGTCTCTGGACGAAAGGAGAAACAGGAGACACGCCATGAGCCAAGCCAATCGTAATGCCAACCTCAATGAGCCGATTTTCCATCCAGTATCTCACTATAATTCACCTGGCGATGTATTGAATGACGCGCGGCTCTCGACAGACGAGAAGCGGGTCATCCTATCGTCCTGGGCATCGGATATGTACGTCATCGAATCCCAGCCGGCTCTTCGGGAGGTGCCCGGCATTCCGCATCGGTTGCGCCTTGCCGACATCCTCGCGGCCCTGAAGCGGCTGGACAACGAGGATGATCCGCCGCCGCGCGGCGGAATGGCAATGCAGCTGCCTCGGTTGAGCAAGCCGGCCTGCGCACGGCATTCTGCGACGCGGCGGCATCGGCCGTTGAGAGTATCCCACGCGGATGCTCGGTGGACTCGCGAAGCAAATGTACGGCGATACCGAAGGCTGTTGGACACTCAACTGACTGACGCCGAACGCAACTTCATCAGGCGGCGTCTTGTCGAGGAATTAAAGGGCTTGATCGCCTCCAGGAGCGAGCGTCGTCACAAAAACTGAGCCCGGGACCGCTCAGTGTACGATTAAAACTGTCGATGGAGGCAGGAAAAGATGGCAGCAGATCCGTTAGCTCAAGCGAAGATGGGTGTGGAGGCCCTTGCACTGTGTATCGCAGGTGTCTTGTGCGAACGTGACCCATCGCTTTTGCCCGTATTCCAAGAAAGTGCGAGGACGCTTCATCGCATTCTCGATGATCGTGGAGATCATGAGGCCGCAGCAATGATCGGCGCGTTTGGTCGAGCACTAATCAAACGTCCTCCAATCCCAAATTGACAATTGTGATCATAGCACTCCCATCGCTCGTGGGCTAAAGCCTACCACTCGAGCTACGCCGAAAACTGACGCATCGCCTCCAATCTTTTCATGGGTGACCTCCGGTGAGCATGTTCGCGCCAGAGTGCTGACCAGCTGTTCATAGGCGCGTCGTTCCTCTGCGGAGAGACTGGACGGCGGTGGGTTGCCGGCCTTGAGGGCCTTGTCGACGTCGGCTGGAACGGTGGCGGGCATGTTGGTGTGGATGGCAAGCAATCCCGCAGGTGCCTGTAAGCCCATCTGGTCGACGGCAAACGCTCCCCAATCGCCTCCCTGTTCGCCGCAACAGCCCGGGCCCCGATGGCGTGTCTTCCGCGCCCGCGGCCAATTCTACACACAAAACGCGAAAACGGCCCCAGCTTGGGGATCGCTGAGGCCGTCGTGTCGTCTGCTGGGGCGCGGGCGCCGGTGAGCAAGAGCCACCTCGGTTCAGGCAGAATGCCGGTACATCCGCGGCAGCCTGAATTGCACTCGACGTCGCAGCGCACTTGCCGAGGGCCTCGGGGGGACGCATACAAGCGACCCCGGCGCTGGGGGCACCGGGGTCGCCACTGAACTCCCGGTCGGGGGGGCACCTGATCGCGGGAGCAACGAATTGACTCTTCGCATTCCCACTTGTTCCCGAGCCGTTAGCAAATCAGCAACGTGATCGGCGCAGGCTTCTCTGAGGGACGGGACCGTTGGGGACGCAGCACGGTCACGTTTCGGAGGAGCTGGCGCACCGGCCCTGAGCGTCGGCTCCTCTTTTGGACTTTGTGTGAGTTAGGCAACAGAAGTCACTCCGGGTACCTGCTAAGCAAGTGACGTTGGGAATTTCAGGGCCCTAGCGCTGGGAATGACAGGGCGCCGCCGGGACAAACCATTTCGGGCCCGGCGGCGTAGTTTTTGAGATTTACCGCGCTGACGCATGAGAGGCGTCTCAAGATGTCTGGCGACAAGATTGCTACAAAGACCGTGCTGTTAGCGCTGGCCATAGGCATTGCCATATGGGCAACTATGGGGGCGCCCGAGCCAGGCACAAACTCGCCGATGCACGTCGCCAGCAGGCGATGAGGCCCTGCCTGCCCGTCTGGCGGTTTAGTCTCCTAGGGACATTGGGCGCTGTCGCTTAAGGTCAGCGTCATTCGAGCGGCAGAGAAAGCGCGGGCAGCGGCCTATTGCCCTGCTCGCAACCTGTTCGCCCCTTGAGCGGTAGAACCGGCGTTGAGGCATCCGCGGCAGTCCGGCCCATGAAATGGGTCAGATTAACGCCCGATGACCACTCCACATAACCAACAGCCGAAAAGGCGAGCGCTGCCACGACGAGAATACTGAGCATTGAAGCGGCGGCTGCTGACGGCAAGCTTTGGCTGCTGAAAAACGGCATCATGATTCTCCGACACCGAGTTGCCACCCATGGATGCGTTAGGCCGACTCGCGATGATCGCGTGTGAACGGCCTCACATATCACGCGCACTTGATGCGTCATTGGCCCGTGGCACAGCCCCTGCAGTTTGCTTAGTGCTGGGAATTTCAGCGTCCCAGTTCAGGAAGGAAACGCCGCCGGGCGTGCATTTTTGAGACCGGCGGCGTTTTTTCTTGAACCAGCGCGAGCTAGCCCGTTTCAGACCGCCTCGTCCTCTTCATCTTGCTGCTCGACGTTCGGCCATTCGGGCATTGCATAGCCCGTGGCCCGAACACTACCCGCAAGTCCACAGAACTCAGCAACTGCAATGAACAGCCTCTGAAAGGCAGCCTCGTCTTGGAAGTAAACCTCGTGATCGCCCGCACAAAGCGGACTGGCGTGCCAGAATGCAACGAGTGCTTTTGCCTTCAGTCCGCCGATCGACGTGACGGGCAGTTCGTCAATTCTATTCGCCAATGGTTGGAGCTGTCGATCGAGCAAGGTTATTTGCTCGCAAATCTCCGTAATACCCAGCCTGTCGCGGGCCTCCTCAAAGAATCTGCCTTTTTCGGTCCCGCAGTCATCAACTCGTCAGGATTTTGCACTTTACATCCTGGGGCTAGAGCCAACGGCCCGTGTGTATTTTAAGCGGGCGGCGTCGCGCCCTGGTCAGACAAACCACCTAAAGCCGGAGCGGCCGCCATCGAGTTGTGAGAGCGCTGACACCAACGCAGAGCTTGCTGCGCCCGGAAGACCAACCTCGACATTTGGAACATTCCGGGCCTTACCCGCTTGTTCCGAAATCCAGAACGAGATCACCAACGTGACGGACGAACTTGAATATCTAGCGCACCGATTGGTGATTATCGAGCAACCCGGCGGCGGGTTCTTGGTGGAAGCGACGCCGATCGCTGGCGCACAAACGATCAGAACAATTACCTATCAACGTACCCAGGAAGCGATCGCTGCAGCGAAACGGACAATCGACAAGCATCTCGTAGGTAGGGGACCTGCCAATCTGGCTCGCTATTAGTGGCTTTGGCAGCGGAAGTTCCATGCAGCCCCTTGGGGCTGAGTCGGCGGCTCTCCGCCGATTTGAACCCAAGACATTAAAACAATAAGTCCTAGCGTCTACGAGGAGCGCTTTGGACGCGCGGTTTTATAGCCTATTCGGGCTACGTGCATCCGGCATAAATTGCGCTTTCAGCGAGAGACGCCCGGGCTTAAGCTATGTGACAAATGCTGCACTGTCGGGGTGTGCCATGGCCGAAACATTCGTCCGCGTAGGCATGTCCTCTTTGGCCTTTGCCCTTTCGCAATCGTTGCAATTGCTCTGCTCGTGTAAAGCTGACACGGTTTCATTCGCGAGTCGGCCGGAGCGAACCGGCCGAGACAGCGGCCCCAGCGACAGCCTCTTGGCCCCAAAGGTTGCTGCGGCCGTTTGTGACTCTCTAAATTCATAGCAATGAAACACGTTGGCGACCGCCCCTACTCCGAATCCGAAAAAGCCGCGCGCAGGATCATGGAGCACGCGCCTTCGAGCCGATCCAGGATGGCCGGATCTGCATCGAAGAGATCAACTATCCGATGCTCTACCAGGACAAGGCGCCGCCGGCTGAGTATTGGGCTGGCTTGGAGTACCCGAAGGATCGGGGCTGGCTCGGGTATCACGGTCTCGCGGCCCGCGTGCCGGACCTGGACCTCGGGCAGCGCTTGGTGCTGCGGGACGAAACGGGCTGGCAGCTGACCGACGCCGGCCGCGAGATCCTCAGTGTTGCGGAATCGTCGGCCCCCCAGCCGGTCGCGCCGGAGGTCTCAGCTGTATCCGCGCCGCCGCAGCCCGATGCACTGACCGCCCTCCGCCACGCCTGCTCGAAAGCGCGATCCCGGCACAGCGACCGAGCAGACGCGAGGGGCGACGGCGCATCGACAACGGCGGCAGCTGGAGCGGTCGGCTTAGGACCGATCGACATTCATTGCATCCAGATCATTGCGGCAGCGAGATGGATGAAGCCGGTAAAGTTGTCAGATCCCCTATCATAACGGGTTGCCAAGCGTCGGAAGTGTTTGAGCTGGCAAAAGCAGCGCTCGATGCGGTTGCGCTGTTTGTATGCGTCGGCGTCGTGCGGAATGATGATCCTGCGGGTGCGGTTTGACGGGATCACCGCCGTTGCGCCGATTTCCGCGATGATCGCACGCAGGGCGTTGCTGTCATAGGCCTTGTCGGCGAGCACGGCATCGCCGCTCTGGCCGTGGAGCAGTGCGGGCGCCTGGGTGATGTCATTAACTTGCCCAGCCGTGACGATGAAGCGGAGCGGACGGCCGAGCGCATCAGCCAGCATGTGGATCTTGGTGGTCAGTCCACCTCGGGAACGCCCCAGCGCCTGATCTTTGGCCCCCCTTTTCCGCTCGTCGCCTGCTGGTGGGCGCGAACGATGGTGCTGTCGATCATCAGATACTGGTTGTCGCGATCGGCGGTCAGAGCAGCGAACACGCGCTCCCAGACGCCGGCATGGCACCAGCGGCTGAAGCGCTGATGGACCGTTTTCCACTTGCCGTACCGTTCCGGCAGGTCGCTCCAGTGTGCGCCCGATCGCAAAACCCACAAACATCCGTTGACGAACAGTCGATTGTCCGCAGCCGTACGTCCCGGGTCGCCAGCTTTCCCCGGCAGCAGTGGCGCAATCCTCGCCCATTGCGCCTCCGTCAGCTCATATCGTTTCGCCGCCACCATCTGCTCCGTGTCTCGAATCACGGAACTCTATGAATCAGCGATCAAACCGCTTGGGAATCCTGAATGTCGATCGGTCCTAGGCCGCCGCGAACGGACAGTCGTCACGGCATCAAACCGTAAACGCCTCATCGTTGGTGACCAGCGGATTGCAGGTCGAGTGCACGATCTTGCCGGCGGTGTTCAAGCGGAGACGCGTCCGGAACAGCCGTCCCCCTGCATCGCGGTACTCGAGGTAGATGCCGCCGTCTTCCGGCACGATCGCCTCGATCTGGAAGGGGCCGGGAGGCTGATCCGCCAACCTCAGCGTCCAATAGGAACGCAATGCCCGCCTGCCCTCGAACCTCCCGCCTTCGCAGCATTCCACGGTGGTGTCTTCGTCGTACAGGCCGAGCAGATCGGACATTCGCCGGTCCCGGCACGCGTCGAGCAAATCGACGACGATGGCCATGGCATCGAAAGTCTCGGGTGCACCCATCACGGCCCTCTTTCTGCAACGCCCCATCGCAGACTAGGCGTTCCGGCCTGAACTGCAGGTGAACCGCGCCGGGTTCCGGAATCGAGTCCTTCTTGCGCCGACCGGGTCCCGCAGCGGCGCCGGAAGAGATCGCAGAGGAGCGCGAAGATGGAGCTGACCGATCTGGAGCGCGATTTTCTGAGGAAGCGCATCGGCGAATCCTTGGTCAACCCACCGACGTTCGACCACGAAATCGCGGCGCGGCTCGTGGAGCCCGGTCACGTGGAAACCGAACCGCTTCCATCCGGAGATATCGAGTATCGCATCACCGACGGTGGGCGGGCGCCGGCTACCGCGTGAACACAGATCGGCGAGCCGAGGGGGCCGAGTCAGGGGGCTTCGGTTTTCGGGAGCCGCTCCAATTGCAGACGCAGGGCGGGCGACAATTCCGGCTTTTCCTTGATGCAGCCGCCCGCCGATTCCCGCACAATTGACCCGCTGTGTTGCGGACCGATGTCGACGCCCCCCAGCATCGGAGCAATCTCGTTGCGACCCACCCCCTGAAAGCAACGTCGGCGGACGTCGGCGGTTTCAGCGGCGACCGGGGCAGGTCGAAGGAACGATAATCGTGCTGCCCCATTGAACTGCAGGGACCGTCGCCCGCCGTTGAACTACGGCGCCTGTCGCGGATAGCCAAAGGTCTCACGGCCCGCTATTCAGAACTAGCGCTCGCGAGGATAGCCAAAGGCGGCGGCCTCCTCCAGGCGTAAGAGTCGAACCGTCCTCCGCAGCGCCTGCGATGTTGCCTTCGAGGCCAGCCGCATGGAGTCCCTAAACGATCGACCGATGTGCCCGGTGTGCAAGCACGGGCTCGCGCTGTCGCGTATCTCTTCCGGCGAGCGGGGATTCGAGGACCGTACGTTCGAGTGCTCTACCTGCGGCGGGACGGAAAAGGTTACGATCGAGGTTGACCCCGTGAAGTCAGATGCGGTGGGCTGGCTCGCCCGCGAGCGTCGGCCGCCGCGCTGACTTGACCCGATCGGTGCCGCCACGGCCAATGCTCGATGCCGATGATCATCCTTGTCGTGTCACGGCAGAAAAGCCAACTCGTTCTGCTGCGCGCCCCATCGCTCAGTTTTCGACTTGATCCATCACGTCGCGTACCTTGGCGGCCAGTTCATTGAAGCTGAAGGGCTTGACGATCAATTGCACGCCCTTATCGAGCCGGCCGTGATGAATGATCGAGTTGCGGGCATATCCGGTAGTGAACAGCACCTTCAAGGAGGGGCGGATGGCTCTGGCTTGAGCGGCGACCTGCGCGCCCGTCATACCGCCCGGAAGGACCACGTCTGTAAACAGGAGATCCACTCGGGGTTGCCGGTCTAGAATCCGCAGAGCCGCCGGCCCATCATGGGCCTCCAGCACGCGATAGCCCAGCTCGCGGAGGCTGTCGACAGAGTAGGCTCTGACGTCGGCGTCATCCTCGACGACGAGAATGGTCTCTTCCTGGGTCGCCTCCGGATTGAGCGTCTCGTCAGGTGTGGTGTCATCCGACGAGTCGCCTAACAGGCGAGGCAGGTAAATTTTGACGGTGGTGCCCTGCCCAAGTTCCGAATAAATCTTCACATGACCGCCCGACTGCTTGACGAAGCCATACACTTGGCTCAGCCCAAGTCCCGTGCCTTTGCCGACGGGTTTCGTCGTGAAGAATGGCTCGAACGCTTGCGCCACGGTCTGCCGGTCCATGCCAACGCCGGTGTCGGTGACCGATATGACGACGTACTGGCCCGCCACCACTTCCCTATGTGCCGCGACATAGGCTTCGTCGATGTGGGCGTTACCGGTCTCAAGTGTTAGCCTTCCCCCATTTGGCATGGCATCGCGAGCGTTGACGGCGAGATTGAGGATGGCAGCCTCGAGCTCATTGGGGTCGGCTTCCACGCGCCACAACCCGGCGCCGAGCACGGTCTCCACGGCGATCGTCTCGCCGAGCGTGCGATGGACCATCTCGGAAAGGCCGTTGACCAGAACGTTCACGTCGATCGGCTTGGGATCGAGGGGCTGGCGGCGCGAGAACGCGAGAAGGCGCTGGGTAAGCGAGGCCGCCCGTTGGGCGCCATTCATCGCGTGACGCACGGCGCGCTGCAGATGCGCGGAATCCGAAGGAACATTACGCTGCAACGTGTCGAGATTTCCCATGATCACCTGGAGGAGGTTGTTGAAGTCGTGGGCGACCCCACCCGTCAACTGCCCGACCGCTTCCATCCTTTGGGACTGCCGCAGCGCCTCCTCGTTGCGCTTAAGCTGTTCGGTGCGCTCGATCACCTGCTTTTCCAGCGTGGCATTCAACTCGACGAGCGCCTCCTGGGCGCGCTTGCGTTCTGCGATTTCGCGGTGCGACGCCTGCGAAAGACGGACATTGTCGATTGCCACGGCCGCTTCGGCGGCGAGCCCCGAGAGGCCCCGCTCGGAGCGCTCCGAAAAGACGCCAGGCTTGCCGTGGCCAAAGAACAGGCCTCCGATCACATCCCCCGTCCGCGAAATCACGGGAACGGCGAGATAGCTCCGGACGGGCAGATGGCCTTCGGGCATGCCTCGACGCGGCGCATTCTTGCCATAGCGGGGATCCTTGGTGATATCGTCGGAGCGCACGATGCCCTCGCCGTTGAAGGTCGGCGCGAACACTTCGGTATTTCGCGGCATCGGAAACTTCGAAAATGCCTCCAGCGGCGCTCCCGAAAGCGTGTAGAGCATGTAGCTTTCGCCGGCCTCGTTGGTGAGGTTGTAGAAAAACGCCCCAAACTCGGCACCGCTGAGTTCGACGCCCGCATCCGTTACGATTTGCACCAGGCGCTGGAGATCAGTCTCGAGGGCGAGGGCCGATCCGGCGCGATTGAGCACTTCGAGCGAATGCCGCTCTTCACGGATCATCTCCTCGGCCTCCCGCTGGATCGTGCGGTCGCGCAGGATCTTGACGAAACCGACGATCTTTCCGCCCTCGCGGATCGGGCTCAGTTCGCCCACCGCCCAGAAACGGCTCCCGTCTTTGCGGAGGCGCCAGCCTTCCTGGCCGCCGCCCCTACCGTGCGCGGTCGCATCTTCCATTTCTTTGCGCAACTGCGCTTGGCCAGCGTCTGCGGCAAAGATCCGGTCCAAGGACTTGCCGAGCATTTCGGGTTCGCTCCAGCCAAGGATCCGGCTCGCGCCGGTATTCCAGCTGGTAACGAGTCCGCGTTCATCGGCGCTGATGATGGCCGTATCAGTCGCGCCATTGACGATCTGACGCCACTGGGCCGCGCTGATTTCATCGGGCGCGCTTGCGAGGTCGTCAGCTTCGATCATCGATGCTCCCTGACAAAAGTGCGGATGCCACATCCTGGAAGGAGGCAGGCCGGCGTCAGTAGCTCGACTTTCTTGACGGCCCCCGGCGGCTGAAGAAGTACACTTGGCCAACGCAGGGTCCCAGCGGTGAGTTCCCTTTCGAGCGGGTGCGGTGGGGCACGAAATTTCGTTCAGAACGTCAATACAATGCGGAACAAAGGACCGCATCACGGCCTTCCCTAGCCATCTTTTCGGGTTCCATGACGGAAGGCCGCAGGAATTGTCCGACCTCGGTGATGGACGCCGTCCGCCTGAGCTGGCGCTCGGCTGATGGTCAACCGCCGGGCGTCCGGAATGCGGATGGCGGACTAGCCGCCAGACATCGCCGTTGGCGCTTTCGTAGAGAACTCTTCCGGTCATGCCGTTCAACCGAGGCCGGCCACCCGGGTTGCTGCACGAGCCTGCTTTGGCAGTTCGCAGGCTACGACGGCGCGCTGGCCGCGGGGGCGACCTTCCGCAGCGCCTCCAACGCTCCCTTCTTCGCTGCGGCCATCGATCGCTTCCAAGGTGGCCTGAAACGGCAGGTGCTCTCGTCGGCGGAAACGGGTCCTCCATTCAGATGCGGGGTGCTAGGCGTGGTGCGGGCCGGCCTCTGGCGATACCGCGCGGGTTCAACTTCCGTCCTCCTCTTTCCGCGCTTTACCGCCCCTATAGCTACCTCGTTGCACAACCCGGCGCTCGATCGCTGATCCGACCGGCCAGTTTCTACGGCCAACGAATTTCCTCCGTGGCACCTCGCGCGGATGCCCTGCGTCCCGAACGCAGTGAGCATCTTCTAAGTTGTTGATTTTTCTTGATGCAGCACGTGCTTCCGTCCCGCTTCGTGCACGGTCGTTTCACCCAATTCATTGCGATTTCGTTGCGCGCTCTGGGATGAGAACAGTAATGGCTCCGCAAAGGTCGCAGCCAATAGTTCGCCTCGTCGAATAACCTGTCCAAATCCGCAGAGCCCGTTCGAGCATTGCTCCTAGCGCGAATCCGGGACCACGTCACCGGTGCGCCAGGACCACGATACCCGTCAGCGACAGACCGATCGCGAGCGCGCGGATGACAGGGCCGCCTGACCCGGCTCGACGCCCATTGCAGGGACCGGGCCGTATGGGATGTTCGTATTTCGACGCGCTGGACCCGATCGGGCTAGCCGCTTTCGAGCGGCTCGTAATTGACGACGTTGGTGCTCGCGCCGGTTCACGCTCATGCAGCCTAAACCTCGTCCATCGCGTAACGTTGCAGTACCGGGCCGACGTGTGCGACGAGGTCCTCCCGCGAGAGAGAAACGACGGGGGGTAGCTTGAGAATGTAGCGGCACAGCGCCAATCCCAAAAGCTGGCTGCTGATTAGGCCGGCGCGCCGCGGCGCCGTAGACTCGCGTCCGACGGACGCGATCAGCGGCCCGACCTGTTTCGCGAACACTTCGCGCACTTTTTCGGCGGCGAATTCGTTGGATGTTGCAGAGCGCAGCATGATCGTCATGCCCCTGCCGGACCCTTCCCACAAATCGAGGAAGTGACGGATCAGCGTCTCCCCGATCTTGTCCGCTTCGCTCGTTTTCAACGCCGGCAGGCGAAGATCGATGGCGGCCGCTCGCCCGAACAATTCGTCCTTCGTCCGGAAGTAGCGCATGACCATCGCAGGATCGATCAACGCACGGGCCGCGACGTCGCGGATCGTGGTGTTGTCGTAGCCACGCTCGGAAAATAGAGCCTGCGCCGCAGCCAGTATCTGTGCCCGGGTCCGGTCTGACTTGATTGATTTTACTGCGTTTTTCGCCTTCATCGAGCGAATATGCCAACAAACGTTGACAAATTCAACTCACCGCCTCAAATGTCAACAAGCGTTGACAAAAGAGGTTTTGCCATGAAAACTCAAACTGAGGTTCTGATCGTGGGTGCTGGCCCAACTGGGTTGGCGCTGTCGATTGCACTCCATCAGGCGGGCGTCGACCATATTTTGATTGACCGCCTGAGCGAGGGGCAGAACACGTCGCGGGCGGGCGTCATCCACGCGCAGACGCTTGATTCGCTCGCCGCCCTGGGCGTGAGTGACGAGTTGGTCGCACGGGGCCTTAAGGTCAACAATTTCACGGTGCGCGACCGCGACAAAGCGCTTCTGCGACTGCGTTTCGACGCCCTGCCCTCCGGGCATCCATATCTACTAATGCTGCCGCAAAACATAACTGAGCAGGTCCTCGCGTCTCGTATCACAACACTCGGCGGCGTCATTCATCGTCGCGTCACAGCAACTTGCGCCGAGCAGGACAGCGCCGGCGCTCGTGTCACGGTGAACGGCCCCGACGGCGAACAGGTGATCTCAGCTCGCTACGTGGTCGGTGCCGACGGCATGAATAGCGTCGTACGTCAGGCGACCGGCATCGGCTTCGACGGTGGCACCTACGAAGACTCCTTCGTGCTAGCTGACGTTCGACTGAACTGGCCCTTGGGCCAACACGAAGTATCCCTGTTCTTCTCGCCCGCCGGCTTGGTTGTCGTCGCTCCGTTGCCGGGTGGATCCTACCGAGTGGTCGCAACTATGGATAATGCGCCGGAGCACCTGTCGAAGTCAGACGTTCAAGCCGTGATGGACTCGCGGGGACCTCAGGCCAGCAACGCAACAGTGCTTGACGTGCTCTGGAGTTCGCGCTTCCGCTTGCATCATCGTCTCGCAAATTCCTATCGATGCGGCCGGCTAATACTGATGGGCGACGCAGCACATGTTCATAGCCCGGCAGGCGGTCAGGGCATGAACACCGGCCTGGTAGACGCCGTGGTGCTCGGAGAAACTCTGGCGGGCGTCGTCGGGCGCAACAGACCTGAAACAATGCTCGACGTCTATGAGAGCCTGCGCCGCCCGGCGGCAGCGCGGGTGCTTGGCCTTGCAGGCCGGCTGACGGACATGGCCACGACGCACGGTATCTTCAAGCGTGCCGCGCGCAACGTCCTACTGTCCTTCGTGGATCTCGTTCCAATCGTCAAACGACAGATTGAAATGAACCTGTCGGGTCTCAGCCGGGCCAACCTGGCGCATCTTCCGAATTACGAGCACCGCCAAGCCGCTTGAGAGGCATGTTGCGCGCCGCGCACGCGGCCTCAAAGCATCGTGCGATCAAGCACGATCCCTGCTTTTCAGTCCGCAGTCGTTTCTCGCGTTTTGGGTCCTTTCCTGATCTTGGATCGCAGCACACGCAGTGGTGTTGACGACTTCCGCTCCTTATCGGCGAGTGCGCCAAATGACTGGCAATGACGGATCGAAACGCTCCCTTCAGTGGGACGCCTCGCTGAACTTGGTGGTGCTGGAATGGAAAGGATGCCATGGCGCCGCGCGCGAAACCCAGGTTTCGAGAGTTGGGTCGAATTTTGAGGGATCATCGAGGCTACTGACAGCGACGATCAACGATTGCGGTCTAGTAGGCCAGTGAGCGGAAATAGGACTGCCACACTTGTTGCAAAAGCCCCTTCGGATTTCACGGCCGCTTTCAGCGACGGTCTCATAGAAGGCCGGCTCACCCTTGAGATAGCGAAATTTGTCGCTCGCAAACAACATCATCGCCGAAAATGCGGTGCCACTCGATCGCTGGCAGTCCCGGCAGTGGCACATCAACTGAACTATCGGTTCTCCTGAGCATTGGTAACGGATGTTCCCACAGGCGCAGCCGCCGGTCAGCATCTTCATCGCTCCCATTCAATGCAGAGGTGTATACATATCAGCAACTCCAGATGGGTCAAATCGCGGGTCAAGCTCCGTTTTCCCGCCCCGCCGCCTTTCACTGAGGCGACGATTTCCGATGCTTATACCTCCTCGCCCATCGCAAGCATTGCTGCGGTCGCCTATGCGCATGAACGCCGCTGTTGGTTCTGGCGGATTCCGGCACTGGCGCAAGCCATGTGTTTTTGTCTGCCAATAATTGATCAGAAAGCATGTCATGAAAGGATGTCGTCGCTCGTCTCTCGCTTGTCGAACAGCAAAGGAGGCCGTGAATGACACCCCGCATCAATCTTGCCGCCCCAAACGAAGGTATTGAGGCCACGCGCGCCGCCGATAAATGGGCCCAAACAAAGCTCGAGCCGAAACTTATAGGCCTCGTCAAGACGAGAGCCTCGCAAATCAACGGATGCACCTTCTGTCTGCACACGCACAGCGGCGAGGCGTTCAAGCATGGTGAGACCCCTTTCCCGTCTGCCTTTGATCGATGGATGGCAGGACTCCGCCTTATTCTCGAACCGCGAGCGGGCAGCACCAGCTGAGACTGAGTTTGACTAGGATCGCGGAAACCCGCCCATTCGTCCTTAACGTCCGGCGCTCGCCTCGAATCTAGAAAGGTCAATCCATGGGCGCCCCCTCCGCCGCTCTGCATCCCGAATGCTTCGAGAAAGCGGCGCCCGACTAGATGCGGAGGGCGCCCTTCATTGCCCCGAGCCGATGTTGATGTTCGGTTCCCTGAAATGAATCGGACGCAATTGCGCGTGCTTATCCGTCGTTTGGATGATCCGCGCGTTTCCTGAGCCTTGCAGGGCCCGCTCCTGGCAAAGGCGCCCGTGCGCTTCCGCGCACCCTGGCAATGGGATGGCGGTCCCGCCGTACTGCAGAGTCGCGCCATCGACGATACCGGCATGGTGCAGCCAACGCGCGCAGTTCGCGGCCGAGCGCGGCTTGCGTGGTGTCTACCACTACAATGCCATCGCAAGTTGGCGCATCGACGAGTTTGGGGAGGTCAGCAATGTTTACGCCTAAATGCATAGCAGTCTGCTCATTGGCGATCGCGCCGGTAGCTTTTGCCCAAGCCCCGCGGTTCGGGCAACCGATCGCGCCGGCGGACATCGCAGCATGGGACATCAGCATCGGACCGGATGGCGTAGGTCTGCCGCCTGGTCGCGGCACAGCAATTGAGGGTGAGGCCATTTATGTCGCGAAGTGCCAGGCCTGTCACGGCGAGAGGGGAATCAGCCCCAGCGTCGCGCTCGCTGGAGCGCTCGTCGGCGGCATGGGCACACTAACGCCGGACAAAACACCGATAAAGACTGTAGGAAGTTACTGGCCCTATGCAACGACGCTGTTCGACTACACCCGTCGCGCAATGCCATTCCAGGAGTCGAAATCGCTCACCGCGGACGAGCTCTACGCGGTATCGGCCTACATCCTCAATCTCAACGGGATCGTCGGATCGAACGATGTGATCGACGCGCAGTCGCTGCCCAAGGTGAGAATGCCGAACCAGGACGGGTTCATCCCGTTTCCGCGCAATCCGAAATAGCTTCGGGGCCGGACCTCAGGTGCCGCCTGCGTACCTGCCTACTTTAGGTTGGAGGAGGAAGTCAGACGAAGTTCGATCGGCGCGCTATGATCCTGCTCTGCGCCACCACGCTCGCTAATACGGTGGCTAAAGCGGGGGATGACGGTGATTTAGCCCAGCTTATCGAATCTCTCCGAACGGCCAAGCAGACGAAGAACAAAATGCAGTTAGAGAACTTGTGTGACGATCATCTTTCCTATGGTCACTCGTCCGGGAAGATCGACGACAAGGCCGCGTTCGTCGCTGGTGCAATGAGCCCCAAATGGCGTTGGATATCTCTGGACTTCCTAGATTCGAGGACAAAGACGGCTGGCGATCTGGCCATTAGCCGTATGACATTGGCAGGCACCTATGAGGTAGATGGCAGCAAACAAATATCCATCAAGGATGGAGTTGTAATGGTTTGGCGGAGGGAAAGTGGGCAATGGAAGTTGTTTCTTCGCCAAGCCTATAAAATCTGAGACGCACTCACACCCGTGGCCGTAATAATCCGCTGTCCGTGTCGGTTGCTGGCCCGTTTGAGACATGCAGGCGGGCTCAAAAAAGGTCTGCTTCTGGTGGAAGACCTGAAGTAGTCGGCGGAGGCTCAAAACGACGCGATTGACCCATAGCAGAAGTGGCATGTCGGCAGGACATACGCTTTATGCCACAACCGGCCGGTTCGGCCAGGTAGCACTTCGACCCCAAAGCCAAACTTGCGAGAGCTCTGTCTTGTCCGGAACCTAGATCGCGCGGTTATTGCGGTAACTTCGTCACAAGTCTGCCAGCACCTTGCGAGCTTCCACGAGATCGTGCGTTTCCAAGCCCTCGCTGAACAAGCTGTAGATCGGCATGAGAGCGTCGCGCGCCTCTCGCCGCATGCCGCGTGACGCTTGGAGCCTGGCGCGCGCAATGCTTGCGCGAAGCCCGGGCAAATTTGCTCCCTGAGCAGCGGCGATATTGATCGCAACCTCGAACTCCGCGTCCGCCTGATTTTCCGCCTGCTTCCCGACTGCCAGCAACAGCAGTTCACCCCGCTCCCGGTGAAGCTCGACGGCGCACCAGGTCTCGAGACTTGCGTCCGCAATTGCGATCGCTTCGTCGACGACTCGAAGCCCGGCCATGGCCTTTCCAGCCTTGCGATGAAGTGCCGCGAGCAAGCCAAGATGGTGCGGAATACGTAGCCCCGCACTTGTACGCCGGAAATCCTCAAGCCCGGCATCAAAGTCCGCAAGACCTTCCTCAAGCCTGCCGGATTCAGCGATCGCCCAGGCGCGAACGAGGCTGGCCCATGCGCCATAGTAGTCGAAGCGGTACTCGGCGCATATGTCGCGCGACTCTGCAGCGGCTTTCAGTGCGGCATCGGGCTCTTGCCGGAATTGATATAGCATCGCCAGATAGTTGAGCGCGAGCGCGATGCTGAACGGATGTGAAATCTCACGCGCGACGGCGAGCCCTCTCTCGGCAATCCCAAGGCTGCGAACGGGATAGCCGAGATGCCAGTCACAATGGCTCATGTAGGCGCGGCAGAATACGCTCATATCAATTCCGTAGACCTCGGAATAATAGCGGCCGCGGTATTCGCCGGCTTGTGCGCTTCGCTCGAGACGGTCGCGCGAGAATTGAAACTGACCGAGGTGGAATGAGAGCACGCCCGCAAGATGATCGGCTTCGGCTTGACGCACGGGATCACCGCTTCGTTTCGCGAGCGTCTCCGTCTCCTCGACGAGGCTTGTGACCTCGCGCAAGTTGGCGCGCACGTGATAGACGTGGCCGAGCCCCTTCAATGCGGCGGAGAGATCAGCCTCGCTCTGCAGCTCCCGGCTGAGTTCCTGTGCGCGCTGGAACGCCGCTTCTGCCTCGCGTGAAGCAAATCCTTTTGTTGCAATCAGCGGGCCGCCAAGCCCAAGCTGCAGGGCAAGCTCGAAGCGCGAGCGAGGTGCTCCAGGAGGAAGTGCTTGGGCGCACTCGAGCCCTGATCTCAGATGGGCAATTGCCTCCATATTCGCCGATCGGGCGGCTGCGAGGCGGCCGGCACTCAGCCAGTATGGAATGGCCTTCTCGGCCAATCCCGCCTCGCCAAAGTGACGGGCGACGAGCTCCGGCTGTGCTTCGACAAGTTGCGGAAAGAGCGCTTCGATCGATGTGGCAATCCGCGCGTGCAGCTCCTGGCGGCGCCGCTTGAGCAGGCTTTCGTAGGCGGCATCGCGCACCAGGGCGTGCTTAAAGACATAGATTGCGGCAGGCGCGAGGCCGCGCCGGAAAACGAGTTCTGCCGCTACCAGGCGGTCAAGCGCCGCGGCGAGCTCCCCACCGGGCATCGACACGACCGCAGCAAGCAACTCGTGATCGAACTCACGGCCGATGCAGGCTCCGATCTGGGCGACCTCCTTGACTGGGGCAAGACGGTCAAGCCGCGCCATCAACGAATCGTGCAGCGTCGCCGGGATCGCCAAGGACGGGAATGCTCCGGCGAGCACGTAGCGAGCGCCGGTGTAGCGGAGGATCCCGGCTTCAAGAACGGCCTTAGTGAGCTCCTCGATAAAGAGCGGCACACCCTCAGTCCGCACCAGAATCTGGTCGAGGACCTCGGCGGGAAGCGCTTTGCCTTCGGTGATCCGGTCGACGAGTACAATCACCTGCTCCTGTGGCAGGCGATTTAGCATGAGCAAGGTAACGTGCGGAAACCCGGTCCATGGCGGTGGGATTTCCGGGCGGAATGTGGCAACGACCAGCACTGGCAGGTCCTGAAGACGATCCACGATCTGGTCGAACAGCTCGCGCGAGGTGGGATCGAGCCAGTGCGCGTCTTCAAGCACCATCAGCACCGGGCCACGAGCGGCAAGTCGATCGAGCCTGGCCAGGAATGTGCGGAACAGGAGCGCCTTCCTTTGCTGCGGCGACATCTCTGGCTGGGTGCTCGGCCTCTCGGTTGGAATGCAGAGCAGATCGGCAACAAGCTGGATTGCATCGCTAGACAGCCCTTCGCCGTTTTCGCCAAGGAGGAGTTCGAGGCGCTTGAGCCGTGTTTCCGCGGCATCCTCAGGTGCGAACCGCGCCTCCCGCTCGAGCTGCGAGATGAAGGGAAAAAGCGGGCTGTTCAGGTGATGCGGCGAACAGGTGTAGCTAACGAGCGTGATCTGTTCGGCCTGTAGCCGTTCGCGCAGCGCGAGCACCAACCTTGATTTTCCGATTCCCGGTTCGCCAAAAATCAGGACGACCTGTCCAGCCTGTCCCTTGGCAAGCGGCCACCGCGACAGCGTCAAATCCAGCTCCTCGCTGCGCCCGACGAGTGGCGTGACGTGGGCTCCGTGCAAAGCCTCGAACCTGCTCTCTGCCCGGCCTTCGCCGATGACCTGCCAGGCTTGCACCGG